>OHJI01000001.1_pt1 | contig 278542 bp, 235 predicted proteins | sample 1568571 | NCBI WGS metagenome assembly OHJI01 (sample SAMEA3879583, study PRJEB24766) | human gut metagenome | biome: human-associated habitat; feature: feces | place: USA | collected 1985/1987
TTAGGGCTTACTAGGGACTTGCACCCATTAGACAATGCTCATGCCGAGCATACTATAAGGAACTGCAGTTAGTATTGCTAACTGCAGTTTTTTTTGTCCCAAATAAGACAAAAACAGGCGTTTTCATACAAATAGTGTTAAAAAGACACTTTAGAAGGAAAAAAGTTAGGGAAAACGCTTGCAGATTCGAAATAAAATTGTAATTTTACACCCAAAATGAATAGACAATAAAAAACAGCCTAAAAATGAGTACATTTAAGACCCTATTTATGGGAGTTGGTTTTGCGGCTATCGCTACCCTCTCAGCTTGTTCATCAAGCAGCAATGCAAGTCTCACACAATCTGGTTTGAATCCAGCAGATTTCGATTCAACAGTATTGGGCAAGAAGACTGAGTTAGTAACTCTCAAGAATGCAAACGGCATGGAAGTTTGCCTCACCAATTATGGTGGACGTGTCGTTTCCATTTCCGTTCCAGACAAGGACGGAAAGCCAACAGATGTGGTTCTTGGTTACGATAATATCCATCAGTATGCTGACACCCTTAACTCTCCTTCAGACTATGGTTCTTCTGTAGGACGTTATGCCAACCGTATCAAGGATGCTAAACTTTCACTTGCTGGTTCAACATACCAGTTGAAGGCAAATGATAATGGCAACTGCCTACATGGTGGTGGTGCTACAGGATGGTTGAACCAGGTTTACGACATTACAGAGAAGAACGACTCATCCGTTACCTTCATTATCAATGCGAAGGATGGCGAGAATGGTTTCCCAGGCAACGTAACAGCAACAGCTAAATATACAGTCAAGAGTGACAACACACTCGACATCGAGTTTGGCGCTACAACAGACAAAGAGACCGTTGTCAATATGACCAACCACAGTTACTTCAACTTGAATGGCGATCCATCTAAGGAAGGTTTCGATCAGATAATGTACATCAATGCAGATAAGTTCACTCCTGCAGATTCACTTTACATCCCAACTGGTGAAATCAAGAGTGTCGATGGAACCCCTATGGATTTCCGTAAACCTGCAGAAATCGGCAAGAAGGTTGATTATAACTTTGATCAGATTAAGAATGCCACAGGTTACGACCACAACTGGTGTTTGAACACATATAAGAATGGTAAGGGCGATGACAAAACAGTTTGCGCAAGCCTCTACTCACCAAAGAGCGGTATCCTTCTTGAAGTATTTACCAACGAGCCAGGCATTCAGGTTTACACCGGTAACTTCCAAGGCACAGGTATTGCCTGCAAGCATGGCATCAAGTATCCTAAACACGTAAGCGTTTGCTTCGAGAGCCAGAAATATCCTGATTCTCCAACCAAGATTGCTCAGGGTGTAAAGGATTGGACAGATGCCACATTGAAACCAGGAGAGAAATACTATTCTCACCTCGCTTACAAATTCAGCGTTAAAAAGTAAGCGTAAGTTAGTTTAAAAGTCAGCGAACCGGCGGATAAAGTCCGCCGGAACAACTAACATCCAACAAGAAGTTTTCGCAATGACAAAAAAAAACGAAATGTGCTGGATAAGAAACTAACATAATAAGCATTCAATAAAAGAAAAGAATAAACAAATAATAATAAACAAACAATCTTATAGTAATTATGAATTGGAATTCAACAGAATTCGTATGGCTTGATTGGGCTATACTCGCCATTGGTGTTATCGGCGTAATTTGGGCTGTCTGGCACGCAATCGTGAAAGACAGAAAGGCTCAGAAAGGTGAAGACTCTTCTGCCTACCTCTTCGGTAAGGGTGAGCCATGGTATGTAATCGGTATGGCTATCTTTGCTGCCAACATTGGTTCTGAGCACCTCGTTGGTTTGGCTGGTACAGGTGCCAAGAGTGGTGTTGGTATGGCACACTGGGAGATGCAGGGCTGGATGATCCTCATCTTGGGTTGGCTGTTCGTACCTTTCTACCAGTTGCTCATTAACAAGATGGGTAAGATCATCACCATGCCAGACTTCCTGAAGTTCCGCTATACCCAGCGCACAGGTTCATGGCTCTCTATCATCACACTCGTAGCCTACATCCTTACTAAGGTGAGCGTTACAGCCCTTACAGGTGGTATCTTCTTTGAATATCTTTGGGGCTTGAACTTCTGGGTTGGTGCCATCGGTCTGATTATCCTCACCACCATCTTCACCGTATTCGGTGGTATGAAGGGTGTGATGACATTGTCAACTATCCAAACTCCTATCCTCGTCATCGGTTCTTTCCTCGTACTCTTCCTCGGTCTCTCTACCCTTGGCGGTGGCAGCATAGCTGCTGGTTGGGCCGACATGATGGATTACTGCGGCAAGCTGAACAATGGTTATGGTACAACTCACATGTTCCACTGGGAGGCAGGTGACTCTATGTATCAGGAGTATCCTGGTTTCGTAGTATTTATCGGTGCAACCATCATCGGTTTCTGGTACTGGTGTACTGACCAGCACATCGTTCAGCGTGTACTCGGTCAGGTTCCTGGCGAGAGCAACGTAGAGGTTATGAAGCGTGCCCGCCGCGGTACTATCGCAGCCGGTTTCTTCAAGGTACTCCCTTGCTTCATGTTCCTCATCCCAGGTATGATTGCAGCCGCATTGGCTCAGAAGGGTGCCATCCAGATGAACGAGACTGATGCAGCCTTCGCCATCATGGTAAAGACCGTTCTTCCTGCAGGTATCAAGGGTATCGTAACCATCGGTTTCATCTGCGCACTCGTTGCTTCATTGGCAGCATTCTTCAATAGCTGTGCTACCCTCTTCACCGAGGACTTCTACAAACCATTGAAGAAGGGCATGTCTGAGGCTCACTACGTACTCGTTGGCCGTATCGCTACCGTAGTAGTTGTGGTTCTAGGTTTCGCATGGTTGCCAATCATGATGAAGATGGATACTTTGTACAACTATCTCCAGGGTATCCAGTCACTCTTGGCTCCAGCCATGGTAGCTGTATTTGCAATGGGTATCTTCTTCAAGAAGATTACTCCAAAGTCAGGTGAATATACCATGATTACAGGTTTCCTCATCGGTATGCTCCGCCTCGTTACCAACGTCATCACTGATACAGGTAAGGCTACAATGGATGGTGCATTCTGGGATTACACCGCATGGTTCTGGCAGACCAACTGGCTCGTATTCGAGTGCTGGTTGCTCGTATTCCTCATCATCTTCATGGTAGTAGTAAGCTGCTTCACTCCAGCTCCAAGCAAGGAGCAGGTAGAGGCAATCACCTTCACATCAGACTTCAAGAAGTCTATCCGTGAGAGTTGGAGTGCCTTCGATATTATCGGTACCCTCGTAGTAATCGGCCTCTGCGCAGCATTCTACGCATACTTCTGGTAAAATATTATTCACGTCAGGAGCAAGAAGTGAGGAGTCTGGAATTTTCTCGAAGATCAGACAAAACTGTTTCTGTTGAAAAAATCCGCGATCCTTTCTTCTCCTTCTTACTCCTTGATTTTCCTCTCGAACCTGCTCTATGAAGAGCAAGCAAAAGAACACAACTATACATACATTGAATCATTACATCAAAACAGCAGAAAGACCATGACCCAGTTTTATAATGAATACTCCAAAGTATTAGTATCCGTCGATTGTATCATTTTCGGTTTCGACGGTAGTAACCTCCAGGTACTGATAGGCAAACGCAAGATGGACCCGGGAAGAGGCGAATGGTCACTCTATGGTGGTTTCGTTGGCGCAACAGAAAATCTCGAAGATGCTGCCAACAGAGTCATCCTGGAACTTACTGGAATGAAAAACCTCTATATAAGACAAGTAGGAGCTTTCGGCCGCATCGACCGTGACCCAGGTGAGCGAGTTATCTCTATCGCCTATTGCACTCTCATCAATGTGAAAGACTATGATGACAGCCTCCGTGTAGAACACGGATTGGAATGGGTTAGTCTGAACGAACTTCCAGAACTTTACTCAGACCACAAACTCATGATCCGCAACGCTATCGCACAGATACGCCGCCGCATCAATCATGAGCCATTAAGCTTCAAACTCCTCCCAGACCTCTTTACGCTGACACAGCTTCAGCATGTATTCGAGGCAGTAATAGGCGAAGAGATTGATAAGCGCAACTTCCGCAAACGCGTGAAGGATATCGACTTCATCGAGAAAACAGAACTCATCGATAAAGTCAACTCGAAACGAGGCGCCGCCCTCTACCGCTTCAACAAGAAAGCATACGAGGAAGACCCATCGTTCAACTTGAAATAGAATAAACAACTTAAAACAAAAGATATTATGTTAGAAGAATTAAAAGAAAAAGTGTTCAAGGCAAACCTTGATCTCGTTAAGCACAACCTCGTGCTCTTTACATGGGGTAATGTGAGTGGTATCGACCGCGAGAAAGGTCTGGTTGTCATCAAACCATCAGGCGTCGATTATGACACCATGAAGGCTAGCGATATGGTAGTGGTAGACTTGGAAACAGGTAAGGTAGTAGAAGGCGATCTGAATCCATCATCTGATACACCAACCCACTTGGTTCTCTACCGCGCATTCCCAGAGTTGGGTGGCGTAGTTCATACTCACTCTACTTATGCTACCGCTTGGGCACAGGCTGGCTTGGACATCCCTAATATTGGTACAACTCATGCTGATTACTTCCACGATTGCATCCCTTGCACTGATGCGATGACAGAGGATATGATGGCAGAATATGAGCACAACACAGGTGTTGTCATCGTTGACCGTTTCAAGAAAGATAACATCAACCCAGTTCATACTCCTGGCGTATTGGTTAAGAACCATGGTCCTTTTACATGGGGTAAGGATGCTGACCAGGCTGTTTATCACGCAGTAGTAGCTGAACAGGTAGCAAAGATGGCTTTCATCTCATTCTCTGTTAATCCAAACACCACCATGAACCCATTGCTCGTAGAGAAGCACTTCAACCGCAAGCACGGTCCTAACGCTTACTACGGACAGAAAAAGCACTAATTAAAGCGTGTTTCAAATAAAGATATTAAATCACATTAACAATAACAATTAATACAACAAACAATCATGATTAAAGCATTTGAAAATTTAGAGGTATGGTTTGTAACTGGTGCACAGCTTCTTTACGGAGGCGAAACAGTTAAGATAGTTGATGGTCACTCAAAGGACATGGTAGATGGTCTGAACAACAGTGGCATCATCCCAATCAAGGTAGTTTATAAGGGCACAGCTAACTCTTCTGCAGAAGTTGAGGCCGTCATGAAGGCTGCCAACAACGATGAGAAGTGCGTAGGTATCATCACATGGATGCACACCTTCTCTCCAGCTAAGATGTGGATCAAGGGCTTGCAGGCTCTCGAGAAGCCTCTCCTCCACTTCCACACTCAGTACAATGCAGAACTCCCTTGGGATTCTATCGATATGGATTTCATGAACCTCAACCAGTCAGCCCACGGCGACATCGAGTTCGGTCACATCTGCACCCGTATGCGCATCCCTAGAAAGGTAGTTGTAGGTTACTGGAAGAGCGAAGAGGCTCAGAAGCAGATTGCAACATGGGCTCGCGTAGCTGCTGGTGTTGCTGATGCTCACAACGTACGCTGCTTGATGTTCGGTATGAACATGAACAACGTTGCCGTAACAGATGGCGACCGTGTAGAGTTCGAGCAGCGCTTGGGTTACCATGTTGATTACTACCCAGTATCTTCACTCATGGAGTACTACAAGAAGGTAACTGATGCAGAAGCAGATGCTCTCGTTGAGGAATACAAGAAGGAGTACACCATCAAGATTGATGAGTCTGGCGAGGAAGTATATTGGGAGAAGGTGAAGAACGCAGCTAAGGCTGAGATTGCTCTCCGTCGCGTATTGAAGGATGAGAACGCAGTAGCATTCACAACCAACTTCGATGACCTCGGCGATGCTGACATCGACGATCCAAACTTCTGCGGTTTCGACCAGATTCCTGGTTTGGCTTCACAGCGCCTGATGGCAGAGGGTTATGGTTTCGGTGCTGAGGGTGACTGGAAGACAGCTTGCCTCTACCGCACACTCTGGGTAATGAACCAGGGCTTGGAGAAGGGTTGCTCATTCCTCGAGGACTACACACTCAACTTCGCTGCCGACCGCACATCTAGCCTCCAGAGCCACATGCTCGAGGTATGCCCATTGATTGCAACAGACAAGCCAAAGCTCGAGGTTCACTTCCTCGGCATCGGTATCCGCAAGCAGCAGACTGCCCGTTTGGTATTCACATCTAAGACAGGTAAGGGTGTTAAGGCAACTGTAGTTGACCTCGGCAACCGTTTCCGTCTCATCGCAAGTGAGGTAGAGTGCATCGAGCCAAAGGCAATGCCTAAGCTCCCTGTAGCTTCAGCTCTCTGGGTTCCACAGCCAACCTTCGAGATTGGTGCAGGTGCTTGGATCCTTGCTGGTGGTACTCACCACAGTGCATTCTCTTACGATATCACTGCTGAGTACTGGGAAGACTTCTGCGAGATTCTCGGTATTGAGTTCGTCAACATCGACAAGAACACAACTATCAGCAGCTTCAAGCAGCAGCTCCGCAACAACGAGATTTACTACATGCTCAACAAGGCGTTGAGATAATTTAAGTGAAGAGTGAAGAACGAAGAGTGAAGAATTCCATTGCTTTTCTCTTTGTTCCTTACATTAAAGAAAGAATCAATAATGAGCGCAAAAACTATTATAGAATCAGGTAAGGCCATTCTCGGTATCGAGTTTGGCTCTACCAGAATCAAGGCTGTCTTGATCGACACCGACAACAACCCTATCGCACAGGGTAGCTTTGAGTGGGAAAACCAGTTGGTTGATGGTCTCTGGACTTACAGCATCGACACAATCTGGAAAGGTTTGCAGGATTGTTATGCCGACCTCCGCAAGAAGGTGAAGGCTGAGTACGACTGCGAAATCAAGCAGTTGGCTGCCATCGGTATTTCTGCGATGATGCACGGCTACATGGCTTTCGGTAAGGATGAGAACATTCTCGTTCCTTTCCGCACATGGCGTAACACCAATACAGCCAAGGCTGCAGCTGAACTTTCAGAACTCTTCCACTTCAACATCCCATTGCGTTGGAGTATCTCTCACGTATATCAGGCTATCCTGAATGGTGAGAACCACATCAACAAGATTGACTTCCTTACCACTCTCGCCGGTTATATCCACTGGCAGCTCACAGGCAAGAAGGTTTTGGGCGTAGGCGATGCATCAGGTATGCTCCCTATCGACTCTAACACCAACAACTACGATGCAGAGATGGTAGCTAAGTTCGATAAGCTCATCGAGCCTAAGAACCTGGGCTGGAAGATTCTCGACATTCTCCCTGAGGTGCTGAACGCAGGCGAAGATGCTGGCGTATTGACCGAGGAAGGTGCAAAGAAGCTCGACCCATCAGGCACACTCCAGGCAGGCACCCCACTCTGTCCTCCAGAAGGTGATGCAGGTACTGGTATGGTAGCTACCAACGCTGTCCGTCAGCGCACAGGTAACGTCAGTGCAGGTACATCTTCTTTCTCTATGATTGTATTGGAGAAAGCCTTGAGCCAACCTTACGAAGTCATTGATATGGTGACTACTCCAGACGGCAGCCCTGTAGCCATGGTTCACTGCAACAACTGTACTTCCGACCTCAATGCATGGGTAGGTTTGTTCAAGCAATATCAGGAGTTGCTCGGTGTTCCAGTAGATATGAACGAGGTATTCGGCAAGCTCTACAACCACGCTCTTGAAGGCGATGCTGATTGCGGAGGATTGATTGCTTACAACTATATCTCTGGTGAGCCTGTAACAGGTCTTGCAGAAGGTCGTCCTATGTTCGTACGTTCTGCCAACGACCACTTCAACCTTGCCAACTTCATGCGTGCCAACCTCTATGCTTCAGTAGCTGTATTGAAGATTGGTAACGATGTATTGTTCAAGGACGAGAAGGTACAGGTAGATCGCATCACAGGTCATGGCGGTTTGTTTAAGACCAAGGGTGTAGGTCAGCGCATCCTCGCTGCAGCCATTAACTCCCCTATCTCTGTCATGGAGACAGCAGGCGAAGGTGGTGCATGGGGTATCGCTCTGCTCGCAGGTTATCTCGTTAACAACGAAGAGAAGTTGAGCCTGGCAGATTATCTCGACAAGAAGGTATTTGCAGGCAATACTGGTGTAGAGATTGCACCTACTGCCGAAGATGTAGCCGGTTTTGATAAATATATTGAAACCTACAAGGCTGGTCTTGCTATCGAAAAGGCAGCAGTTGAGAACAAAAAGTAACTAAACGATAAATACGTTTGTGGGGATTCTACCTCCACAAACGTATTATACTAAAAATCGACAACAAATAATAAGAACAATGATGAAGAAACTATTCGCTACCACATTGCTTTCAACAGCAGTTGCATTCTCAGCTCAAGCTCAGGATGTAACAGGAACAATCCATGCCAACCAGGGAACACAGAAAATCAATAAAGAGATTTATGGCCAGTTTGCCGAGCATCTCGGAAGTTGTATCTATGGTGGTCTTTGGGTAGGTCCTGATTCTAAGATTCCTAACACTCAGGGTTACCGCAACGACGTGCTCCAAGCCCTCAAGGACCTGAAAGTGCCTGTATTAAGATGGCCTGGAGGATGCTTCGCTGACGAGTATCACTGGATGGATGGTATCGGTCCACGTGAGAAGCGACCAAAGATGCAGAACAACAACTGGGGTGGAACCATTGAGGACAACTCTTTCGGTACACACGAGTTTCTGAATCTCTGCGAGATGTTGGGTTGCGAGCCTTACATCAGCGGTAACGTGGGTTCCGGCACTGTTGAGGAATTGGCAAAGTGGGTGGAATATATGACCAGCGATGGAGATACTCCTATGGCAAAACTCCGCCGACAGAACGGCCGCGACAAGGCTTGGAAGGTAAAATACCTCGGTGTTGGTAACGAAAGTTGGGGCTGCGGTGGCAACATGCGTCCTGAGTATTATTCAGATCTCTTCCGCCGCTACTCTGTTTATTGCCGCAACTATGACGGGAACCAGCTCTATAAGATTGCATCTGGAGCGAGCGATTACGATTATAACTGGACTAAGGTATTGATGGACCGTATCGGCAACCGTGCCAACGCCATCTCTCTACATTATTATACAGTAACAGGCTGGTCAGGCAGCAAGGGTTCTGCCACCAAGTTCAACAATGAGGATTACTACTGGACCATGGGCAAGGCGCTCGGCATAGAAGATGTCATCAAGAAGCACGAGGCTATCATGGACAAGGCTGATCCAAAGAAGCAGGTAGCCCTCCTCGTTGACGAATGGGGAACCTGGTGGGATGAGGAGCCTGGCACTATCAAGGGCCACCTCTATCAGCAGAACTGTATGCGCGATGCCTTCGTTGCAGCACTCTCGCTGAATGTATTCCACCGCCATACAGAGCGTGTGAAGATGACCAATATCGCACAGATTGTCAACGTACTCCAATCAATGATCCTGACAGATACAAAGGGAACAGGTCACATGGTTCTGACTCCAACCTATCATGTATTCAACATGTACAAGGACTTCCAGGAGGCAACCTATCTCCCAATGGATGTAAAGTGCGACTCTATGGATGTTCGCGGCGATGATCATGCAAAAGATGGAAGAAAGATTCCATTGGTATCTACTTCAGCAGCCAAGAAGGCAGATGGAACCATTGTGGTTGCTCTTGCCAATGTCAGTCTTGACAAGGCTCAGCAGGTAGAGTTTAATTTGGATGGTGCAGCTGCTCCAAAAGCTGTAACAGGACAGATTCTTTCCTGCAACAAGGTGAGCGATTACAACGACTTCGCACACCCGGATGTAGTGAAGCCTGCAGTTTTTAAGGATGCAAAAGTAAAGAAAAACACCCTTAAGGTAAAAATTCCTGCAAAATCTATCGTAGTTTTGAAAATAAAATAGTATCTTTGAAGGCGAAAAAGGAAGTATCCTTCTTTTGAGTAGCCTTCAGAGCTGGAAAAACAAGAATATTTCAGCAGAAATAACAACAATAATAAATATAAAATTATGAACGACATTAAAGTAATGAATCATGCAGCTGATAACATCCGTATCTTGGCTGCTTCAATGGTAGAAAAGGCAAATTCCGGTCACCCAGGTGGTGCTATGGGTGGTTCTGACTTCATCAACGTGCTCTTCTCTGAGTACCTGGTTTATGATCCAGCAGATCCAACATGGACTGGCCGTGACCGCTTCTTCCTCGACCCAGGTCACATGAGCCCTATGCTCTATGCTGGTTTGGCTTTGCGTGGTTTCTTCTCTATGGAAGACCTCAAGCAGTTCCGCCAGTGGGGTTCTGTAACTCCTGGTCACCCAGAGCTCGACCTTCAGCGTGGTATCGAGAACTCATCTGGTCCTCTCGGTCAGGGTCATGCCCTCGCAGCTGGTGCAGCTGTTGCAGAGAAGTTCCTCGAGGCTCGTCTGGGTTCAACCATGATGCAGCACAAGATCTACGCATACATCTCTGATGGTGCTGTAGAGGAAGAGATTTCTCAGGGTGTTGGTCGTATCGCCGGTAACCTCGGTCTGAACAACCTCATCATGTTCTACGATTCTAACGACATCCAGCTCTCTACAGAGTGTGGCGTTGTTATGAACGAGGATACAGAGATGAAGTACAAGGCTTGGGGCTGGAATGTCATCAAGATCAACGGTAACGACGTAGCTCAGATTCGTGAGGCGCTCGATGCTGCCCAGAAGGAGCAGGACCGCCCTACCCTCATCATCGGTAAGACCGTAATGGGTAAGGGTGCCCTCCGCGCAGACGGCACAAGCTACGAGGCTTGCATCAATACTCACGGCGCTCCTCTCGGTGGCGACGCTTACGTTAATACCATCAAGCACCTCGGTGGTGATCCTGAGAATGCATTCGTTATCTTCGACGATGTAAAGGAAATCTACGCTAAGCGTGCTGAGGAGTTGAAGAAGATCGTAGCTGAGCGCAAGGCTGCAGAGGCTGAGTGGCGCAAGGCTAACCCAGAGAAGGCTGCCCAGATGGATGAGTGGTTCAGCGGCAAGGCTCCTAAGGTAGACTGGAGCAAGGTTGAGCAGAAGGCTGGTTCAGCTACACGTGCAGCATCTGCTGCTTGTCTCGGTGTTTTGGCAGAGCAGGTTCCTAACATGATCTGTGCTTCTGCTGACCTTTCTAACTCTGATAAGACAGACGGTTTCTTGAAGAAGACCAAGAGCATCGTTCGCGGTGACTTCTCAGGTGCTTTCTTCCAGGCTGGTGTTGCAGAGTTGACTATGGCTGATATGTGTATCGGTATGATGCTCCACGGTGGTGTGGTTGCAGCAATGGGTACATTCTTCGTATTCTCTGATTATATGAAGCCAGCAGTACGTATCGCAGCCCTGATGCAGGTTCCAGTGAAGTTCATCTGGACTCACGATGCATTCCGCGTTGGTGAGGACGGACCTACTCACGAGCCAGTTGAGCAGGAGGCACAGATCCGCTTGATGGAGAAGTTGAAGAACCACGCAGGCAAGGACAGCGTTCGCGTATTCCGTCCAGCTGATGCTGACGAGACTACAGTTTGCTGGAAGCTCGCTATGGAGAATGTTGAGACTCCTACAGCGCTCATCTTCTCTCGCCAGGGCATCGCTAAGTTGCCAGAGGGTACAGACTATGAGCAGGCTGCCAAGGGTGCTTACATCGTAGCAGGCAGCGACGAGAATCCAGACGTTATCTTGGTAGCTAGCGGTTCTGAGGTTTCTACATTGGAGGCTGGTTGCGAGGCTTTGCGTGCCGACGGCATCAAGGTTCGCGTGGTAAGTGCTCCATCAGAGGGCTTGTTCCGTGGTCAGAGCAAGGAATATCAGGAGAGCGTATTGCCAAAGAACGCTAAGATCTTCGGTATGACTGCCGGTCTTCCTGTAACACTTCAGGGTCTCGTTGGTGCAAACGGTAAGGTTTGGGGTATGGAGAGCTTCGGTTTCTCTGCTCCTTACAAGGTACTTGATGAGAAGCTCGGTTACACAGGCGAGAACGTTTACAAGCAGGTAAAGGCTTTCTTGGCAGAGGCTTAATTAGCATAAACTAAACAGGAGTTGGAAGCTGGAGTTGGAGATTTTGCCGGATGGCAGATTTCCATTTCCGGCATCCGACTCCTTTCACTCTTTTAACATTAACCTTGTGAAGGATAAGGGTTTACCCCGTTTTCTTCACTTAAAAACTTAAGTATTATGGAAGTAAAGACAGTTGGTATTGCATGCGATCACGCAGGTTTTCCATTGAAGCAATTTGTATTGGAATATTTGGAAAAGAAGGGTTATCCTGTAAAGGATTATGGTACATACAGCGATGCGAGTGTAGACTATCCTGACTTCGGTCATGCTCTTGCTAAAGGCATTGAGAGTGGCGAAGTATATCCAGGTATCGGCATTTGCGGCAGCGGCGAAGGTATCGCCATGACATTGAATAAGCATCAGAGTGTACGTGCCGGATTGGCATGGTGCAAGGAGATTGCTCATTTGGTTCGTCAGCACAACGATGCCAACGTATTGGTACTTCCAGGTCGTTTCGTAGACAACAAGACCGCCGAGGCTATTCTCGACGAGTTCTTTGCCACAACATTCGAGGGTGGCCGTCACGAGCGTCGCGTCAAGAAGATTCCTGTTCAGCAGTAAAGTTCTGAATGGATAAAAAAGAATTAAGGCTGAGTCATCGCATGATGGCTCAGCCTATTTTTATGGAATACGGACATACCAAGAAGCTTTTTACGACACATGAACAACTTCAATAAATGCACGCAAGCGTAAGATACAATCGCAGAATGCGGAAGAAGTTGTCGGAAAAGACAGATGAAGTTGTCGGAAAAGATAGTATAGGTTATCGGAGAAGTTAACTCCGTAGGCCGCACAACAGCTGTTGTGCGCTTGCATAACAGCTGATATGCGCTCGCACAACACCTGTTGTGCATGCGTAGACCAGCTGATGGACGCCTATAGCAAACCAACATTACTCGCTGATGTTTTTATCAATCATTTAGCCACTAAAAACACAGTTCTATTTGTTATTTTACCGGAACAACCCTATGTCAAAGAAACAAAAAAAAGGGATGCCACACTAGGTGACATCCCCCTATGAGAATCAAATACTTATTTGAAGCTTAAACTTTACTTGCTCTCAGCCTCAGCCTGCTTGGTCTCAGGTGCATTAGGACCATAGTAGCCATAGTAAGCCTGGTAACGGGTGTAACCCCAGTTAGCCTGAGCCTTCTCTGGATCGAGCTGCTTAGCCTTGTCGAGAACCTTGATAGCCTCCTGGTAAACAACCTTGCGGCCGTTAGGATCCTGCAAGTTACCAGCCTTGCTGTTGTAGCAAGCACCCAGATAAGTAAGAACAACTACGTTATCCTCCTTTGCAGCAAGAGCCTGCTTCAAACACTTGATAGCGTTGTCTGCATCGTTCTTCTGGATATACATCATACCCTTGTTGGCAAGAGCTACAAAGTTGTTAGGGTTCTTTGCAATAGCTGCGTCCAAAAGTTCAGTCTGCTCCTTCTCCATCTTCAATGAAGAGTACATAGAGTTCAAACCATCGAGAACAACATCATTGGTCTCGTCCTTTGCAAAGATATCCTTGAGCTTGTTAACATAGGCAAGAGAATCCTCGTGAGTCTTCAAGCCGTCCTTCATCACATAGAGCTTGAGGTTGAGGGCATCCTTAGCCTCCTTCTCACTCTTCATGGCGATGTCGCAATACTTCTCGCAACGGGCAGCATCCTTAGCCTGGTATGCATAACGGGCTGCAAAGAGAGCAACCTGACCGATATACTCCTTTTCGCCATCCTTCTGCTTCTGGTCTACAGAAGCGAAGAGAGGCTCATTGTCTGTATCTAGGAATGCACCCCAATACTTCAATACCTCATCAGCCTTATTGTTCTGGGCTGCAGTCTGACCCGCATTAACGAGCTGAACGCGAGCACCCCATACACGGCTAGCGTTGTTGTTAAACTTAGGAGCAACCTTACCCTTAGCGTTAGGAAGCTGGTCGTACTTGTAGCACTCAATAGCATTGATCAATGCATTGTATGCGCCCTCAGACATAGCAGCCTCGTCAACCGGGTCGTTCTTCTTCATGATCTGATTGGTCTGCTGGATGCTCTGCTGGTCGTTGAACTGCTTCATAGCGAGATCAACGAGCTTGTTGTAAGCCTTGGCCTTCTCTGCATCGTTAGCCATCTGACCCAAATTCTGCTTAACCAAAGCCTCAGCCTCGGCATAAGACTTAGCCTTCATGACAGCCTTGAGAGCGTCACTGTCGCCTGCGAATGCTGATGTGGCACCTAGTACCATCATTGCAGCTACTAAAAACTTTTTCATTTTTCTTAATGAGTTTAAAAGTTGTTGTTATTTATTTTTACGCGTCTTTTCTTTTATTCGAAATCTACGTTGTCCGAATCGGTATCATCTGCTCCAGATGCTTCGTCAGCGAGATGAGCCTCAGCAGCCTCTTCAGCAGTCTTGGCACCTACGGTATCATTCTCTATCTCCTCGCTCTTCTTAGCCCAGGCAGAACGGCTCTCCTCTTCTACAGAAGCCTCGAGCTCTGAACTCATCACCTTGCATACGCTGGCAATGACATCATTCTTCTTAGCAAGATTGATGAGGCGGACACCCTGAGTAGCACGGCCCATGACACGGCAATCAGCTACGGCAAGACGAATCACGATACCACTCTGGTTGATAATCATGAGGTCGTTATCATCGGTTACGTTCTTGATAGCTACCAGTCGACCGGTCTTGTCGGTAATATTCAGTGTCTTCACACCCTTACCGCCACGCTTGGTAACGCGGTAATCGAGTACATCAGAACGCTTACCATAACCCTGCTCGCTCACTACCATCACGGTTTCCTTCTCAGGATCGTTGACAACAATCATACCTACTACAGCATCATTACCCTCATCGAGGCGCATACCACGAACACCGGTAGACGTACGGCCCATTGTACGGATCTCGTTCTCGTCGAAACGGACAGCACGACCATTGCGGTTGGCAATAATCAGCTCGTTATGACCATTTGTCAGACGAACATCTACCACCTCATCGCCCTCTACGATGTTGATAGCAATCACACCATTGGCACGTGGACGGGAATATGCCTCCAGACAGGTCTTCTTCACGGTACCATTCTTGGTAGCGAAGACTACATAATGGTTGTTGATGAACTCTGCATCATTCAATCCCTTCAAGCGGAGGAATGCATTCACCTGGTCATCGCTCTCGATGTTGAGGAGGTTCTGGATGGCACGACCCTTGGAATTGCGGTCGCCCTCAGGAATCTCGTAACACTTCAACCAGTAGCAGCGGCCCTTCTTGGTGAAGAACAGCATGGTCTGGTGCATGGTAGCAGGATAGATATACTCGGTGAAGTCCTTATCACGGGTACGGGCACCCTTAGAACCTACTCCACCACGAGCCTGCTCACGGAACTCTGACAATGGGGTGCGCTTGATATATCCGAGATGACTCACGGTGATAACCACTGGGTCGTTTGGATAGAAATCTTCTGGATTGAACTCATGGTCATCTGGCTTAATCATGGTACGACGTGCGTCACCATACTTCTCCTTCACCTCGTTGAGTTCATCCTTCATTACCTTCTTGCAGAGTTCAGGATCGTTCAGAATCTGGTTCAAGTAGTCGATGGTCTTCATCAACTCGTTGAATTCATTGTGCAACTGTTCCAGACGCAAGCCTGTCAACTGGCTGAGGCGCATATCCACGATGGCCTTACTCTGAAGTTCATCGAGTTCGAAGCGCTTCTCCAAGTTGCGCTGGGCATCAGAAGGAGTCTTGCTGGCTCTGATAATATGTACCACCTCGTCGATGTTGTCGCAAGCAATGATCAAGCCCTCGAGAATATGAGCACGCTCCTGAGCCTTCTTCAGTTCGAACTGGGTGCGGCGGATCGTAACATCATGACGATGCTCTACGAAATACTTCACACACTCCTTCAAGCTCAAAAGACGTGGACGGCCATTAACAAGAGCGATGCAATTCACTGAGAATGAACTCTGAAGAGCTGTCAGCTTAAAGAGTTTGTTCAAAAGAACATTAGCATTGGCATCACGCTTCACATCAACAACGATACGCATACCCTGACGGCCAGACTCATCGTTTACATTAGCAATGCCATCTACTCTGCCTTCCTTGGCAAGGTCAGCAATAGCCATCACGAGCTGCTCCTTGTTAACACCATAAGGAATCTCGGTGATAACAATCTTATCATGGTTTTCACCACTTTCAATCTCAGCAGTGGCACGAACCACGATTCTGCCTCGACCCGTTTCGTATGCATCCTTCACTCCCTGGATACCATAGATGGTAGCACCGGTTGGGAAGTCAGGAGCAGGGATATACTGCATCAATCCATCGGTGTCGATGTCAGGATTATCGATATATGCACAGCAACCGTCAATTACCTCACCCAGGTTGTGGGTAGGCATATTGGTAGCCATACCTACTGCAATACCGTTACCACCATTTACCAGAAGATTAGGAATCTTGGTAGGCATCACGGTAGGTTCCTGCAGGGTATCATCGAAGTTGTTGGTCATATCAACCGTTTCCTTGTCAAGGTCATCCATGATATGCTCACCCATCTTGGAGAGGCGGCACTCTGTATAACGCATGGCAGCAGGAGAGTCACCATCAACAGAACCGAAGTTACCCTGTCCGTCAATCAAGGTATAACGCATGTTCCACTCCTGTCCCATACGCACCAGAGCGCCGTAAACAGAAGAGTCGCCGTGAGGGTGATACTTACCGAGCACCTCACCAACAACACGCGCACATTTCTTATAAGGTTTGTCACTGGTGTTTCCAATACCGAGCATACCGTAAAGAATACGGCGGTGCACAGGCTTGAAACCATCACGTACATCAGGGAGGGCACGAGCCACGATAACTGACATCGAATAATCGATGTAGCTCGACTTCATCTCCTCCTCAATGTTGATCTTCATGATTCTATCATGATCCATTGTCTGATTTTCGTCCATTTCTTATATTAATGTATTATTGTTTATTCGTTACTTTCAAAACGTCTGTTTTCCATCCGGAAATCGCGTTTAAGGGCATTTCCTTGCGTTCTAAGCCGTTTTACCCTTTTAAAATTCCCGACAAAGATACAAAAAAAAATGATACTAAAACGCTTTAGAGACGAAAAATCGCATTATTTTAGCATTATTTGTATTTTAACAACGCAAAAAAGTTGGCATATCATTTGCTATTATTGAAAATAATGTGTACTTTTGCACTGAGTTTTTTTAAAAAATATAAGCAAATATGATAAATCCGTTTTCACATATACAGGACATACTGAACAGAAGTAGCAAAGAAGCAGCACGCACCTTGGGAAGAGAAATCAGCGTGGAGCATCTGATGCTGAGTCTGATCAGCCAGAACGACAGCGATGTCAACAAGCTCCTGAAGGGCGCAGACATCAGTCCGATGGCTTTCAGCGGAGTCCTTAACAGCAAACTGGAAAAGCGTGTGGAAGAAACTCCTGCCGATAACGTGAAGGAGAACAGCCACATCCCATTCAGCCAGATAACAGACAGCATTATCAGAGACTCTATCCGCGAGGCAAACAACTACGAGCACTCCAAGATTGTAGAGCCAAGACATCTGCTGCTTGCCATCTTGAGAAATGACAAGAACCCTGTAGCCAACTGGCTGAGTCAACTGGGCTTAAGCTACGACCGTGCCATCGAAATGCTCTATCCTACTGACAAGGATGATGAGCAGAAGACAGAAGAGCCGAAGGATTTCAAAATGGAACCCCAAACACCAGATTCAGAAACCCCTGATGCTGACAGGCAGGAGGAAGCAGAGAGCCTGGAGATGGCTGGTGGAATAGAAGCAGAAGATGACTACAACGAGCAGAACGACATGATGGAAACTGACGAAGAGCCATTCGATATGGAAAAGGACCAGAACCCGATGAGACTGTCTACCCGTTCAAATGGAACTCCACGCAAAAAGAGCAGTACCCCTACCATCGACAAATTCAGTTTCGACCTGACCAAGGCTGCAGCCGATGGAAAACTGGATCCTGTCGTGGGCAGAGAGAAGGAGATTCAGCGTGTGCTCGAGATTCTGGGTCGCAGAAAGAAGAACAACCCAGTATTAATAGGTGAACCGGGCGTAGGAAAGAGTGCCATCGTAGAAGGACTGGCACAACTCATCAACAACCAGGAAACATCGCCTATGTTCTTCAACAAGCGTCTGGTAAGTCTCGACCTGACTGCCATCGTTGCAGGAACCAAATTCCGCGGACAGTTTGAAGAGCGCATCAAGAATGTCATCAAGGAACTGGAGGACCATCCGGAGATCATCATCTTCATAGATGAGATTCACACCATGATAGGCGCCGGTTCCGGCGAAGGAAGCATGGATGCAGCCAACATTCTGAAACCAGCCCTGGCAAGAGGTATCATCCAGTGTATCGGTGCCACCACGCTCGATGAGTATCGCAAGAGCATTGAGAAGGACGGAGCCTTGGAGCGCCGTTTCCAGAAGGTTATCGTTGAACCAACTACACGCGAAGAGACCCTGCTGATACTGCACAACATCAAGGAACATTACGAGAAGCATCACTGTGTGAGATATACAGACGAAGCTCTCGAGACATGTGTCAAACTGACAGAGCGCTATATCACCGACCGCCACTTCCCAGACAAGGCTATCGACGTGATAGATGAAGCCGGCTCGCGCGTACATATTAATAATGCAAGTGTTCCTGCTCCATATATCAAGCTGGAAAAAGAACTGAAAAAGATAATCAGCAAGAAGCAGCAGGCTGTAGCAAACCAGAACTTCGAGATGGCAGCCTCATGCAGAGATGCCCAGACCAAGATCGAGAAAGAGATTGAGGACATGAAGGCGCAATGGCAGCAGGGAGAGATTGGCGAATATGTTGAGGTGACAGCCGAAGACATTGCCAACGTTATCAGCATGATGACCGGCGTACCGGCTCAACGCATGGCAGAGGGTGAAAGCAAACGTCTGAAAGATCTGGAACACAACCTGAAGCACAAGGTGATTGCTCAGGATAATGCCATCAACAAGATGGTAAAGACCATTCTGAGGAACCGTGTAGGCTTGCGCGACCCTAACCATCCTATTGGCGTATTCATGTTCCTGGGTCCTACAGGTGTAGGTAAGACCTATCTTGCCCAGAAACTTGCCGAGGAAATGTTTGGTTCGAAAGATTCACTCATCAGAATAGACATGAGCGAATTCTCCGAGAGTTTCAACACCTCACGTCTGGTAGGTGCGCCTCCAGGATACGTAGGCTATAACGAAGGTGGACAGCTGACCGAAAAGGTACGCCGCAAACCATACAGCATCGTATTGCTCGACGAAATAGAGAAAGCCAACAGCAAGATATTCAACCTGCTCTTACAGGTACTCGACGAAGGCAGACTTACCGATGGCAACGGCCGACTCATCGACTTCCGCAACACCATCATCATCATGACCTCTAATGCAGGAACCCGCCAGCTGAAAGATTTCGGCAGAGGCGTCGGCTTTACTTCTGCAGGTATAAAAGGCGGATTGGCGATGGACGAAAAAGACAAGGAGTATGCCCGCAGCATCGTCCAGAAGAGTCTGAGCAAGCAGTTTGCTCCAGAGTTCCTGAACCGCCTCGATGACATCATCACCTTCGACCAGTTGGATCTCAATGCCATCAAGCGCATCATCGACCTCGACCTGGAAGGACTGGTCAAGAGAATAGAAGACTTGGGATTCCATTTCCAGATTACCGAAAAGGCAAAGGAGATGGTAGCCAAGAAGGGATACGATGTGCAGTTTGGTGCCCGCCCACTCCGCCGCGCCATCCAGACCTACATCGAAGATTCCGTTTGCGAGATGTTACTCGATGGCACAATGAAGCCAGGCGACACCATCTCGGTAGGCAAAAATTCGAAAAAAGAAGAATTGACATTCAAGAAACTATAATCAGAAGAGGGACTATCCACTGGCGATAGTCCCTCTTTTGTTATGAACCCGGTATAGCAACCAATGAACTTTAGTTAATAAGAGTTAACCACAAGAAAAGTTTAGGCAATAATTTCTTATTTCAAAAAATATTCATTACCTTTGCATCTGCTTTCGGGCAAAAAGCCATGATGGCTCAGTTGGTAGAGCAACGCATTCGTAATGCGTGGGTCGCGGGTTCGAGTCCCGCTCGTGGCTCTTTCTTGTGAAAGGAGTTAGTATTTTCCTTCGCGAGATTAGCACATCGGTAGTGCACGGGCTTCCCAAGCCTGTGAGGCGGGTTCGACTCCCGTATCTCGCTCAGAACATCAGTAACCCAGGGTTGAACCCTGGGTTACTTGTTTTATTAACATCTTTTCAATCTTCTACTACAACAAAATAACTCATTTCGAGTTATTATATAAATTAAACTAAGATAAAAGAATAATAATGAAGAAACATATCATACTTGTACTGGCGCTCGTCCTGTCTTCAGGGCCTCTTTTCGCACAGAGTTCACACATGACCGATGATCAGGTCATGAGCTTTGTGGTGAAAGAACATGAGCGTGGCACAGCCAATTCTCAGATTGTTACCAAACTGATGCAGAAGGGCGTAGACATCTCCCAGATTCGACGTGTACGCAATAAGTATCAGAAGATGTCGCAGCAGAACGAGCTCTACAGCACAACCGCTGCAGGAAATACAGGCAACAAGAGAATGCGGACCAACAATGGTAAGCATAGAGAAGATTACCAGGACAAGAACAAAGAGAAGCAGGCTTCAACCTATAGCAACTATCGCATCCAGAGCAAGCAGAACGACAGCTACTACTCATCTTATGATGAAACCAACCCAGATTATGACGATTTCAGCAAGGAAATGAACGCCCTGGTACCCGATACAGCTACCATGGTAAAACAGCTGCAGGCTGAGCTCAACCAGAAGCGCAGTAAGGTTTTCGGCCGTGACATCTTCAATAACAAAGATCTCAGTTTCGAGCCAAACATGAACATCGCTACCCCACAGAACTATCGTCTGGGGCCTGGCGATGCCGTCATCATAGATATCTATGGCGCCTCTCAGAAAACCATCGAGAGCACCGTTTCGCCAGATGGTGAAGTAACCATCGAGGGTTATGGACCGGTCAGCGTTTCAGGCTTGACCGTAGCTCAGGCTAATGCCCGCCTGCGCAATACCGTGGGCAGCAGATACCGTTCAAGCCGCATCAAGCTTACCGTAGGACAGACCAAGACCATTATGGTAAACGTGATGGGCGAGGTTAAGATTCCGGGCACCTATACCCTCTCTGCCTTCGCTACCGTATTCCATGCACTCTACATGGCAGGCGGAACCAACGATCTGGGTACATTGCGAAACATCAAGGTATACAGACACAACAAACTGGTAACGGTTGTTGATATCTACGACTATATTCTGAACGGCAAACTGACGGGTAATGTCCGTCTTGCCGACAACGATGTCATCGTAGTAGGTCCATACGATTGTCTCGTAACCATCGCCGGAAAGGTTAAGCGCCCGATGATTTACGAAATGAAGAAGAACGAGAGTGTCAATTCCCTTCTGAAGTATTCCGGTGGTTTTACAGGCGATGCCTACAAGAAATCAGTAAGACTGAACCGCAAGACCGGCAGAGAACGTGCCGTATATAATATAGAAGAGTTTGACTTCTCCAGTTTCCGTATCGATGACGGCGACTCAATCAGCGTAGACAGCATCCTGCCACGCTACGCCAACACCGTAGAGGTGAAAGGAGCCGTATTCCGTCCGGGCATGTACAACCTGGGCGAGCAGATCAACAGCGTACGCACCCTTGTAGAGCATGCCGAAGGATTGACTGAGGAGGCATTCACTAACCGTGCCATAATGCACCGCATGAAGTCAGACCGCTCACTCGAAGTAGTAAGTGTAGACATTGCCGGCATCATGAACGGCAAGACTCCAGATATCCCATTGAAGGAAAACGATGTTCTCTTCATCCCTACCCGACAGGAAAAGATTGTAGAGCGCACCCTCACCATCCGTGGCGAAGTGCAGTATCCAGGCGTCTATCAATATGCCGACAATGAGACCCTCGAAGACTTCGTTCTTCAGGCAGGCGGCTTGACCGACAAAGCTTCAACCGTTAATGTAATGATAAGCCGTAGAGTGATGGATGCCAAGGCTTTACGTCCAGACAGCGTTATCGCCAAGACCTACACTTTATCTCTTAAAGACGGCTTCGTTATCGACGGCACTCCAGGCTTCAAGCTGATGCCATTTGATGAAGTAATGATTCGTCAGAGTCCGGCGTATGTAGAGCAGCAGAACGTATCAATTACCGGTGAAGTGATGTTTGCCGGTCTCTATACATTAGACCGTCGCAACGCCCGCCTGAGTGAACTCTTCAAGAAGGCAGGTGGAGCTACCGACCAGGCATATCTCAAGGGAGCCCGCATCATCCGCAAAGCCAACGAGCAAGAGAAGCAGCGCATGGAGGCAGTATTGAAGATGCAGCGCGAAGAGATACAGAAAAATCTTCTGCAGCTAGCCTCCAGCAGCAACAATGCCAGTGCCATCTCGCAGACCTCTAAGGATGTAGAGCGCACCAATATAGAGAAGTTCAATGTACCTAGCGAATACCCTGTAGGTATCGACCTTCCAGAAGCACTGGCGAACCCAGGCAGCGATGCCGACATCATCTTGCGCGAGGGCGACCGTCTGGTCATTCCTCAGTACAATGGTACGGTAAAGATCAATGGTGCCGTAATGTTTGCTAACACGGTAGCCTACGAAAAGGGCAAGAAGGCAAGCTACTATATCGATCAGGCAGGTGGTTTTGCCTCAGATGCATTAAAGAGCAAGGCATACATCATCTATATGAATGGCAAGGTAGCCAAGCTCTCTCATGGTGCCAAAGTGCAGCCAGGCAGCGAGATTGTCGTCCCAGCTAAGCTGAAGCGCAAGATGAGTACTGCCGAAATTATGAGTATGGGAAGCAGCATGAGCAGCATCGCCGCCATGATTGCTACGATTGCTAATATGAGTAAGTAAGAATAATCAAGCACCTATAAAAAAGGAGTCATTTTATGAAATATCCTATAGGAATACAAGATTTCGAAAAGCTACGTACAAATGGATATTCGTATGTAGATAAGAGCCGATTCGTGTACAAGTTGGCGACAGAGGGAGAATACTATTTCCTCAGTCGTCCACGCCGATTCGGAAAGAGTCTCTTTCTGTCTACTTTGGAAGCATACTTTCAGGGTAAGAAGGAACTCTTCGAGGGCTTAGCCATATATGACTTGGAGACAGACTGGAAGAAATATCCTATCTTCCATATTGATCTCAACACAGCCAACTTTCGAGAGAAAGACAGTCTGTACACAGTTCTTAATGACTACCTCACAACTTGGGAAAGCAAATATGGAGCCCGCGAGTCTGAAGCCACACTGGCCCTTCGTTTCAAGGGTGTGATAGCACGAGCTGCAGAGAAAGAAGGATGTGGTGTTGTAATTCTTATAGATGAATACGACAAGCCTATACTTCAGACCTTGCGCGACCCAGAGTTACAGGCTGAACACCGTGCACAGCTGAAAGCATTCTATTCGGTATTGAAGACACAAGACCGATATATCAAGTTTGCATTCCTCACCGGTGTAACCAAGTTTGGCAAGGTTAGCGTGTTCAGCGACCTCAACAACCTGACGGATATCTCGATGGACCACCGCTATATCAGCATCTGCGGAATGACAGAGAAGGAACTGCTTACGAATTTCAAGGAAGGTATCAGCGAATTAGCCGAAGCTAATGGCGATACAGAAGAAGCCACAATAGCAAAACTGAAGGCAAGATACGACGGATATCATTTCGAGGAAAATACAGTAGGCATCTATAACCCATTCAGCGTACTGAACACTTTGTCAAGACTTCGCTATAAAGACTACTGGTTTGAGACTGGCACACCCACATTTCTAGTTGACTTGATGAAAATGCACAACTATCGTTTGCCAGACATGACAAAGGAAAGGGTATCAGACGATGTAATCAACAGCGTAGACTCGCTGTCAACCAATCCGATACCTGTGATATACCAGAGTGGTTATCTCACTATCAAAGGCTATGACGAAAGGTTTAAGAAATATCTGCTAGGCTTCCCGAACAAGGAGGTGGAAGAAGGTTTCCTTAACTTCCTCCTACCGCTATACTGTTCAGCAGGTGACCGTTCCGCCTTTATGGTTGATGAGTTTGTGAAGGATGTGGAAGCAGGACATGTTGAACAATTTATGAATCGGCTTACCGCTTTCTTTGCAGATAACAGCTATCAGGTAGCAGGCGAAGCAGAACTTTACTTCCAAAATGCCCTATATCTCATTTTTAAGATTATGGGATTCCACACACAGGTAGAAATACCGACAAGTGATGGCAGGATGGACGTTCTCATTCAAACTTCCGACTACATATACATCATCGAATGCAAATTAGATGGAAGCGCCGAAGAAGCTCTGCAACAGATAGAAGTCAAAAACTATGCAGCTCCTTTCGCTATGGATAAGCGAACAGTTGTCAAGCTAGGCATCAACTTCTCCAGCAAGACAAGAGGAGTTGAGAGCTGGAAACATAGATAAGTCATTAGCATCGCCGCTATGATTGCTACGATTGCTAATATGAGTAAATAAGAATAATCAAGCTTATATTATCGAATAAAGTTGTACAAAAGAAACAAACATTTCTTAATACTACAGTTAACAAGACATCGGTAAGATACTTATTTTATACTTATCTTACCGATGTTGAGGTTAATTGCATAATCATTAAACTTATGATAAAAGTATGAAGAATTCCATTATATCAAATACTATATCTAAAAGTGCACTAAATGTATTCAATATTATCGTGCCTCTGTTAATATATCCATATATCTACAGAATATTTTCAGCAAATACTGTGGGTAAAATGGATTATGCAACTACTATTTTTACATATTTTAGCTTAGTTGGTCTTTTAGGCATCTACAACTATGGCTTGAGAGAAATTGCACGCAAAAGAGACATTAAAGAAGAAACCAATTACATTTTCAAAAATCTCTTTGTTTTAGGAGTCATTAGCAACATAGTAGTATTTATTATTTACTTTCTATTTGTTTATTACACGATAAATGATTCTGTACTAAAAAAAATTATGTATGTTCAAGGATTTGGTATTATTGGACAGATTTTATACATTGAATGGATCAACGAAGCGTTTGAAGACTACAAATTTATTACATTAAAGACTATTGCTATTAGAGTATTCAGCTTATGTGCCGTTTTTCTATTTATCAAAAATGATGGAGACTATTATAAATATGTTGCAATAACTACAGCTACAGTCGTTGTAAATAACATTGTTAGTTTTGTTCATATTCACAAATACGTAGACTTATCATTTAGTAAGTTGTGTCAAAACATAAACATTAAGCCATTAATAATTCCACTATTTACGATTCTTATACTAAACAACACAAATCTCCTCTTTACAGTGGCAGATAAAACAATTCTAGGAATTTACCAACCTTCTGAAGAAGTCGCATTCTATGGAGTTGGTCAAAAGATTTCTGAGATGATAAGAATTCTTTTTTTATCTCTCGTATATGTTATGATACCTCGCTTATCATATTACCTTGAGAATGATTTTGGTGCATACAAAACAGGAATAAAACAGATGATTCGAATAAATTTTTTATTAATAGCTCCTGTTTCTATTGGTCTTTTAGCATTGTCCAAAGAGATAGTTTTGATATTTGCAGGAAACCAATACGCAAACGCTATACCATCAATGCAATTGTTTGCTCTACGAGTTTTCATACTATCAACAGAAGCAATTGTATACAATCAAGTTATATTTTTGTTTAGAAAAGAAAAATTCCTGATGAAAGCAAATGCACTATGTGGTCTGTTGAATGTAGTATTTGACTTTACGTTATGCCAGTGTATTAATTCATCAACTGCTATATTGACAACATTGATATGTGAAGGATTGTTCCAAATCATGTGCTATATTTACATATACAAAAAATTACAGCTAGATATTGGACTGTTTAAATTTGCAAATTTTAAATACATAATAATATCGATGTTGTTTATACCAACAATATGGTTTGTAAGATCATTTGAACTTTCAGAATTGTTAACTGTTATAGTTGCTGTATTCTCATGTATGACAATCTATATACTATTATTAATTCTGAACAAAGACTCTGCAGCGAATATGATAATCAATAAAATAACTATAAAAAATAAGAAAAATGAAACCAACTTACAAAGAAATTGCAAAAGCGACAGCATTTGGTCCCATTAGATCAAGACAGATATCTGAATATATCTGTATGTCATTATCACCTTTCTTTTCTAGATATTTCATACATTTCCATATCCGCCCAAACACCATTACAATTTTCATGATAATCTTAGGTGTCTTAGGTGCAGCATTCTTCGCCATCCCCAACATTGCCTGCAAAATAATAGGAATACTTCTATTATTTTTATGGTTTATTATGGATTGTTCGGATGGAGAAGTTGCAAGATATACACAAACGTTTTCACGCTATGGAAAAGAAATTGATTACCTAGCACACATACTTGATCATCCATGTGTAAATCTTTCCATGTGGTATACATACGTACAGATAAGTACATATAATATATATATAATATCTGCGTTATTCATCACATTAATATCGGCAGAATTAATAACACGAAATCTTATAATTATGGAAGTATACGACAAGGATAAGAAGGCTAAGAACGACAAAGTATTCAAACCATCATGGATGAAGTGGCTATTTTTACAAATAGTATACTTTCCAAATATAGTTTTGTTCTTACCTATCATTATACTAGGTGACTATGTGGGATTATACAATTCATCATATATACTAGCATTCATAGTTGCTGCAAATTTACTCAATACAGCAAACATGTATCGCAAAACATTAAAGAAATGCTATAAAGCATTATAATAAACAAGAAATATATAATAAATACATCACATACACGTTATTATTATATTAATAGTAGATAAATTATTGTTTCAACACCATTATTAAATATATACTGATGTTAAAGATAAAACAAAAAAAATATGGAATTAAAGGATATAATACAATTGTTTATGTCTAATAAAAAGACATATGGCATAATAACTCTTATTGCTCTAGTGTTTGGAATAATTGTGGTTATAAGTATTCCAAAACAATATACAGCAAAAGTCATGCTGTCTCCTGAAACCAACAATGATATGTCAAAACTTGGCGGATTAGGAAGTATTGCATCTAGTATTGGCTTAAATATGAATAACAGCAATACTGATGCTATAGGGCCACAGTTCTACCCTAATGTAGTAAGTTCAACTTCATTTATTGTAGGATTATTTGATATTAAGATAAAATCTGATGATGGCAAAATCCAAACTAGCCTATATGATTACCTGAAGAATTACCAGAAATCTCCTTGGTGGTCAATGCTCAACCCATTAGGATGGATTGCAACAACAGAAAAGTCTGAAACTAACAATAAAAAGATAGACGCTTTTCGTCTTACAGAAAATCAAACAAAGATTGTGACGAATTTAAAGGGAATGATTTCTTGCAGTGTCGATCAAGAAACAAATATTATTACAATCAAAGTAACTGCACAAGATCCTCTAATATCAGCAGTACTTGTTGATTCTGTAAGTAATAGACTTCAAGCCTTTATTACAGATTACAGAACATCAAAAGCAAAACATGACTTAGCATATACAAAGAAATTATATGTAGAAGCTCTTGCAGATTACAAAAAATCACAAGAAAAGTTTGCTGCATATTCGGATGCTAATGAAGATATTATCTTGCAGTCATATAAATCAAAACAAGATGAACTTGAAAATGACATGCAATTAAGATACAATATTTATACACAACTTGTCCAACAACTTCAGCTAGCAAAAGCAAAGGTTATGGAAAGGACTCCAGTATATGCTGTAATAGAAGCGCCCACAGTTCCAACACGTCCATCTGCGCCTCACAAGCTAATCCTACTGGTACTCTTTTTAATTGTTTTCAACGCAACTTATACTGCATTTTTAATAATAAAAACATTAAAAGTTCAATACAACCAATGATAATACATTCTATTACAGATAATATTAAGAAACAGATAGGCAACCTTTTTTTTTGGTTGCTTATCTTTGTTATCTTATTCGACCCAACAGGAACTATACTTCATAAAAAAGACTTAATGTTTGTATTAGTTGTTGCATTCAATATTCTATTTTACAAGCCAGATTGGAGTAAACTACCTTGGATCTTATTATTATTTTGTGCCATAACAATACCATACCTAATATCATGCATGCGCATGACATTAGTAGATGAAACAGAAGTTTTAGCCGTCTATAAAGCTATTTCACCAGTGCTGCTTCTTTTATGGATAAGAAATTATGACCTAATAAAATTATCCAAGGGGCCTGTTGTAATATGCTGCATATTGATGACCATGCTTTTTTTTCTGATATTATACTATCCTCAATTAGAAGCACCAATTTATTATTGGCAAGCTGCTGCTGGATTTCCTATCATTATAAACCATCGTACATTTCTAGGTATTAGTATGTTTGTAATGTATTTAAAATCATACGTTGCTTTTGTTTTTATAATAGCTTACTATTTTTACGTCGTATTTTCTGGGGTTCATAGAAATATTTTAACATTCATATACTTATTCTTTATCTGCTTTGCATTTTCTGTTAGTGGAACAAGAAGTACAATGTTATTACCGACATTTATGCTTATTATAGTAGGGTATATTACAAGTGCAAACAAAAAATATGCTAAATATATACTTTATCCTATTATCTTTATAATTGGACTCGCTTTTATTATTCTATTAATAGCTCTAATTTCTGATACAGGAGAGGCCTCAAATGCGGTCAAATATGGACATATACCATCCTATATACAATTATTTGAAGAACATCCCGAATATATACTTATTGGACAAGGCCCTGGTGCCTTTATGTATAGCGAAGGATTCAATAAAGTTGTTTTTAAAACAGAATGGACATATTTAGAGTTAGTAAGGAATTATGGCTTATTTTCACTTATTATTATTGGAGTCTTCGCTAAGCCCCTAATTACGATGTGGAAACATAGAAGAGATGCTTTTTGCAAATGCATGTTTTTCGCTTATCTTTCATATTTACTCATAGCAGGAACAAACCCATTACTACTATCCTCCACAGGAATGATAGTTTTACTAATGGCATATTCATATGAAGAAAGCATTACTTCACAAGATGTAAATAAACAACAAAAGTAACTTTATTATGAAAGAAATTACAGTTTTAATGTCTACGTATAATGGAGAAATGTTCATAAGAGAACAAATAGATTCCATACTTAATTCTAAAGATGTAGAACTTCAATTACTGGTTAGAGATGACGGATCTAGTGATCAAACTATCCCAATTCTCAAGAGCTATCAAACCAAAAAGAAATTATCGTTCTACCAAGGGCACAATGTTAGACCAGCAAAAAGTTTCATGGAGCTATTGTGTAAGGCTCCTAGCAGTAAATATTATGCATTTTCAGACCAAGATGACTATTGGTCACAAGATAAACTTTCAATAGCCATAAATTGCATCAAAAGTTATGGTCAAGAACCTGCGCTATATTTTTGCCAAACTCAATTGGTAGACAAAGATTTAAATCCAATGAAGAATATTTATATAAATCCACGTCTTACTTTTGGTGAAGCATTAACGTATCAATTTATAGGCGGATGCACTATGGTGTTGAATCAGTCGCTCAGAGATATTATTATAAAATATACTCCTAACTATCAACCTATGCATGATGTATGGATATATAGTATTGCTCAAGCAATTGGGGCACATATCTTTTTTGATCCTCAACCACATATATTGTACCGCCAACATTCACATAATGCAATAGGACAAGGCTATAGTAGGTTTAAAGAATGGAAAAGAAGATGGAAAAGAATCTCTAACAGCGAACATGAAAGATTGAAACGCGCAAAAGAATTAAAAATAGGATATTATAAAATGATGAGCAAAGAGAACAAATCAATACTTGACAAAGCCATTTTATCTGGTGAAGGTAATCTTTGGCAACGTATCATTGCTTCAAGTGATAAAAGGCTAAAATGCTCATCTAAAACTACATATGTACTTTTCAGATTATCAGCAATATTTAAAACATTTTAAAAATGAAGAATCAACCCATTATATCAATTATAACCGTATGCTTCAATAGCGAAAAGCATATAGAAGACACTATAAAAAGTGTTCTTTCACAAAAATACAACAACTTACAGTACATCATTATAGATGGTGGTTCTAAAGATAAAACCATGAACATCATCAATAAGTATAAAAAAGAAATTAGCACTATCATATCTGAACCAGATAAAGGTATAAGTGACGCTTTTAATAAGGGAATTCAACAAGCAAAAGGAGATCTCGTAGGTATCGTTAATTCTGATGATATACTTTTGCCAGAATCACTCTTAGCAATAGCAACAAGTTATCAAAAGGGCGAATATGACATTTATAGAGGTAATTCTATAATTTGGAATCCTATTTCCAATAAAAAATACAGAGAATATCCTTCATTGAAGTTCTCTACTACCCCAATATTTGTTAACGTTGCTCATGAAAGTACCTTTGTCACATTAAATGCCTATAAAAAGTTTGGAACATACGATATAGATTTACATTATACCATGGACTTAGATTTCTTTATCAGGGCATACAAATTGGGGGCTAAGTTTAAACATGTAGACCATGATATCGTACAATTTAGGTTAGGAGGTGCAACAAGCACATCAATGTTGAAAAAGCGTAAAGACTATATCAAAATGGCTTACAACAACCATGCTAGCAAGTTGCATGCAAACTTATATTTTTTAGGAATGCTTCTAATAGATCTTGGGAAGAGAACTCTTGATTTATTTGGACCAGACTTAAAAAAGAAAATTAAATATTTTAAATCTTAAATACAGATATAATAGTTTATAAGAAAATGACAAGAAAAAAAATTATATTCTCTGACAACACATTGTGGGGATTGATAAATTTTAGAGGTAAAGTGATTAAACATTATGTTAGCAAAGGATATAAAGTTATAGTTATAGCACCTCAAAATGAAGTTTCAGAACTACAAACTGAAATCCCTGATTATGTAACGTACATACCAGTAAATATGGATAGAAATAAAACTAACCCAATTGCTGATATCAAATATTTTATAAAAATATACAACATCTACAAGAAAGAGAAGCCTGATTATGTATTCCATTACACTATCAAGCCAAATATCTATGGATCTATTGCAGCAAGGCTCAATCATATAAAGTCAGCATCAATGATGGCTGGTCTCGGATATGCATTTAAAAATAACAACCTGATATCTTTCATCGGTAGAACTCTTTACAAAATTGGCTTATCATGCACTAATAGTCTTTTTTTACTAAACAAAGACAACATGAACGAAATAATAAGAAGGAAATTATGTGATAAAAAGAAAATTATTTTATTAAAGGGCGGAGAAGGCTTAAACCTTAATGACTTCCCCTATATGAACAATGAATCAGATATAATAACATTTTTATTCATTGGTAGAGTTTTATACGAAAAGGGTTATAACGAGTTTATAGAATGTGCAAAAGAAATAAGAGAAGAACATCCTAATGTGAGTTTTGAAATTCTTGGAACAATTGATCCGAACTATCCCAATAGTGTCTCTAAAGAAAAAATTGAGGAAGACGAATCTAAAGGTTACATAAAATACATCGGTTTCACAAAAGACATTTTAAGTATACTCAAGAGGAAAGGTATAGTGGTCATGCTACCATCATACTATGGAGAAGGTTTAAACAGATCTCTTATGGAAGCATGTGCAACAGGAAAACCAATAATTACAACTACCAATCCTGGATGTATCGAAACAGTTGAAAATGGAATTAACGGATACCTTGTTGCCCCCAAAAATAAAGACGCTCTTGTTAAAGCAGCTAAAAGGTATCTAAAACTCTCAAATGGAGAAAAAAATGCAATGTCAAAAGCTAGTAGAAAAATTGCTGAGAACAAATTTGATATCAATAATGTTATACTAGAGTATGACAAATTGGTATAAAAATAGTAAGTATGAGTGAGAACTACACATTTCATTACTATTGATTCCCCAAAAATTAAAAGAATAACTAAAAAGAATTGTATATTAGGCAATAATTACCATTCTTTTTAGTTATATATATAACTTTATATGAAATAATAAATTGATAATTGATCTCATTATAGGAAGTATTTGATTAAGTTAACTGTTGATTATACAAAACATAAGATCCTAATACTTCAATAGAGAATACCTTTAAAGGTATATAACAAAATAATATTCACTAAAAATTTTATAATTATGCAAGCAATTATTTTAGCAGCTGGAATGGGGCGTCGACTCGGAGAATATACAAAAAACAACACTAAGTGTATGCTTTCTATCAATGGTGAAAAACTCATTGATAGAACCCTCACTATACTTTCTAACTTGAATGTTACGAAAGTAATTATTGTCATAGGCTATAAAGGTGAGAATTTGAAAAACCATATAGGAAACAGATACCATGGATTATTAGATATAGAATATGTCAACAATCCTATCTATGACAAAACAAATAATATCTATTCATTATCTCTTGCTAAAGAGAAAATGATAAAAGATGATACATTATTATTCGAATCTGATATTATTTACGACGAAAGTATTGTAAAAAAACTTCTTGATAACACGTGGCCTAATTTGGCTCTTGTAGCTAAATGGGAATATTGGATGGATGGAACAGTTGTAAAAATTGACAATGAAAACAACATCTTAAGTTTTGTGTCAAAAGACATGTTTAATTTTCATGATACTGATGACTATTACAAGACTATCAACATTTATAAGTTCAGCAAAGAGTTTGCACGTAACAAATACATCCCATTCCTCAATGCATATTGCCAAGCATGGGGAAACAATGAATATTACGAACAAGTGCTAAAAGTGCTTACATTTCTCAATCGCACAGAATTGAAAGCATTACCTATTTCCGATGAAAAATGGTACGAAATAGATGATATTCAAGATTTAGATATTGCAGAAACTATTTTTTCTGACGAACAAAATATTGCTCAAAAGTATCATAAAAGATATGGCGGTTTTTGGCGTTTTCCTAAACTCTTGGACTTTTGCTATCTCGTAAACCCATTTTTTCCAACTAAACAATTGAAGGAGGAAATGAAAGCAAATTATGATACTTTATTAACAGAGTATCCATCCGGCATGTATGTAAACTCTCTCTTAGCAAGTAAATATTTTGATATAAAACGCAACTATATAGTTGTTGGAAATGGTGCTGCAGAACTGATAAAAAGTATGTTAGAAAATATCAATGGAAAATATGGTATTATATATCCAACTTTTGAAGAATATCCAAATCGGTTATCAAAAGAGGACATTGTACCATTTGTATCATCAAAGGAAGACTTCCATTATACGGCTGATGATCTCATCCGATTTTACGCAGATAAAGAAATCGAATATTTAGTACTAATAAATCCAGATAATCCTTCTGGAAATTTTGTACCTACAAAAGATGTCTTGCGTCTATCAAATTGGTGCAAAGAACACAGCATAAAACTAATTGTTGATGAATCATTTGTTGATTTTAGTGATAATTTCGAAAGCAACAGTTTGATACATAATGATATTTTAGAAGGCAACCCTAACCTTATAGTAATAAAAAGTATCTCTAAATCCTATGGTGTACCAGGACTGAGGCTAGGTATATTAGCTACATCAGATGAGAAAATCATTGATTGTATTAAAAAGAATATTGCAATATGGAATATCAATTCATTTGCAGAATATTACATGCAAATATTTGGCAAATATCAAAAATGCTATAGAGAAGCATGTTATCTGTTCATCAAGGAGAGAGAAAGATTTCAAAAAGAAATGGACAAAGTCTCGTTTGTTAGAGTAATCCCTTCACAAGCCAATTTCTTCATGATAGAACTTACTGGAAGATATACATCCAACGAACTCTCATCTGTTTTACTAAAAAGGTTCAATATACTCATTAAGAGCTGTAATACTAAACATGGACTTGAAAACAAAAATTATATACGAATAGCCGTTAGAAACAGAATAGACAACGATAGACTTTTAGACGCACTAAAAAGTTTGTAAAAAATTATATCAAATATCACGAGAGTGGAAAATATACAACAAGCGATAGCACTACTATAAAAAAATAGTGCTATCGCAAAAATGATATTCTAGTAATAGTGCGATATTTTATAATGTACAAAACTACTTTTACAAGTGGTATAGTAATTATTTGCTTCACTATATTCTTCATATTTTCTTCCAATCTATCAGCCCTCTACTTTGCCTGTCAAACTCGAGGGCTAAAGAGATAACAGGCTTGGAAGATGCAGCATAGGCATCAGCATAATGACGAGAAGCGATTTGATGTGAGGCAGAAACTACCCCACCATTATCTGACATCTTAAGTTCTAAAATGTAGATATTTTCTGAAGTTTCAACCACCAAATCTATTCTACCTGCAGACATCTGCTGTTCCTCTGAGACCTTAAAGCCACAGAGATAGAAAATATTTTTCAGAATAAAACGGAAATGCTCCTCAAAAACAAAGTTTTCCTTCTTTTGGGTACTGTAAGGAGTGCCAGCAACCAACTGCTTAAGACAAAGTATACTCCTATCAATATTAGCTGCAAGCATCGAAATCTTTAATTCCTGAATAGCATTGCTTACTTGCGAAGACTCCTTATGCAACATTATCGGAAGAATCATACCAAACATCGCATTTCGGACTTCTCGGTTAGGATAACCTAACATATAACTGCTACCTACTACCTTTTTGATTGTAAGATAACCGGACTGATAAAGGAAGAGTTTTGGATCATTCATATTGACATCACTCATTTCCAAATAGTCAGAATCAATCAAACAATTGTCCAGCTCAGGAATCTCGTTGATGAATTTACGCAAGACCTTGAGCAACATTTCGTTGGAACCAGAAGCTATCCAATAAGAATTTAGACGCAGATTTGCCAAGGCATTACAGACACTAAAAGGATTGTAAACACCGACGAGACTACGAGAGAAATGATAGCCATCATAGATAGAACTCATTGTATCCATAAGGGCACTCTTCGTGATAGCATAGTTATCTGCCAATTCAGATAGCTGTTCTGAAAAATAGAACTGAATTTCATCTTTAGTCAAACCACATATTGTTGCATACTCATTCCTAAAACTGACATTAGTTAATGTATTAAGCATACTAAACAAACTTATCTGAGTAAACTTAGTAATGCCAGTAATAAAGACGCACTTGATGCAGTAACCATAGTCTTTTAACCCTGTAAAGAAATTGCGGTATATTTCACGGCATGCATCATGATGATTGGTTTCATAAGTATGCTGCAAAGGAACATCATACTCATCAACGATAATGGCTATCTGTACTCCCGCCTGTTCGTATGCTCTTTGAATAATACCATTTAAGCGATTACCTAAAGACTGCTCATCTGGATTTCTGCCATATATCTTCTCGTATGAAGACAACACATTGTTCAAATATTCTGTAAGCGTTTGAGCAGAAGAACCACCCAAACTCATACTGAAATAGATAACAGGACGTTTTACCCACTCCGTTTCAAGTTCCATCATTTTGAGACCTTCAAAGAGTTCCTTTCTACCCTCAAAATAACACTTAAGTGTAGAACACAAAAGAGACTTACCGAAACGGCGTGGACGGCTCAGGTAATTGTATTTAGTACCATTAGCCAGTTTCCAAACCATATCGGTCTTATCAGCATAGATATAATGATCTCTACGCATCTCTTCAAAATCCTGTATGCCTAAAGGCAATTTTCTATTCTGTTGCGCCATCTTGTCTCTTTTTTCTGCAAATATACGCCTTTTATATGAAACAGCCAAACAATTTTTATGTTTTATACAATATTCACGTACCTTTTCAGTTTATATAATAAAATGAAGATATAAATATGTTAACAGAAATATTACCAATCATAGGAGCATTCATACTGAGCATGACATGTGGTGTGTTTTTCATTCCATCAGTGCTGAAATTCTGCAAGAAAAAAAAGTTGTATGATATTCCAACCCTAAGAAAAGTGCATAGCGCACCTATACCACGATTGGGTGGCATTACATTCATACCAAGCATGATGATTTCAGCTGTGGCAGTATTGCTTATCATAGCTACAAATAATATTCAAGACAAAATCTCTCTCAGTATGTGGAGCGTAGGTTTTATCTTGAGTCTGTCGATTATCTACTCTGTAGGAATCATTGACGATTTAATCGGTCTTAATGCTAAAGTGAAATTTGTCGCTCAAATTCTCGCTGCCAGCATCATGCCTATATGTGGACTCCAGATTAATGACCTTTACGGACTGTTTGGAATTTACGAAATACCTTCGGTTGTTGGTATTCCTCTAACCATCCTTGTATTTGTGTTCATTGACAATGCACTCAATCTGATAGACGGCATTGATGGTTTGGCAACAAGTCTCTCCATCATTGCTCTGCTTGGTTTCTTCTATTGTTTCATACCATACAACCTGATTGCTTATGAAGTGATGATTGCAGGTTTGGTTGGCGTACTGACAGTATACCTATATTATAATATGTGGGGGAAAGTAGAAAAAGGAACCAAGATATTCATGGGTGATTCGGGCAGCTTAACGTTGGGATTCTTCTTGGCATTCCTATTTGTCAAAGCAATTGCCGTAAATCCCAATATTATGCCAATGTCTCCAAAACGCGTACTGATAGCATACAGTCTGCTCATCATACCTACTTTTGATGTCGTACGAGTAGTGTTACATCGCATCAGAAACAGGAAACCAATCTTTGATGCAGACAAAAGCCACATACATCACAAGATATTGGCTATGGGATATAACCAACACTATACGTTATTCTTTATCATCCTACTAACCCTAACTTTCGTTGGCACCAACGTAATACTTGGCAATATGAATGTAGGATTAACAGGTATCTTACTTATCGATATAGCCCTTTATACGATGCTACACATCGGGATAAATCAAAAAATCAAACTAAAGAAAAAAGTAGAGAAATGACCATACAAAACAAAACAGAAATCAAGAATAGAAACAACAGAATGGAGCGTTTCGTGAAACGTTCTACAGATATTCTTGTTTCTGTACCTTGTCTCGTTCTATCTTCTCCCCTATTTGTCATTATCTCCTTAGCTATCAAATGGGAAGATGGATTACCTATCATCTACAAGCAAGAACGTATAGGTTTGCACGGGAAACCTTTCAACATCTATAAGTTCAGATCAATGAAGGCTGATGCAGAAAAAGATGGTCCAAATCTACTAGAGATTGAAGGCGACACTCGACTCACACGTGTGGGAAAATTCATTAGGGCCCACCATTTGGACGAACTTCCACAATTGTGGAACATCGTAAAAGGCGATATGTCATTAGTCGGTCCACGCCCGGAACGGAAATACTACATCGACCAAATCATCAAGCATGATCCTCGCTATACTTATCTGTATCAGATCCGACCGGGTGCTACTTCTTATGCCACCCTTTATAACGGATATACGGATACGATGCCAAAGATGTTGAGAAGATTGAGTCTTGACCTCTACTACCTGGAACACAGATCCTGGTGGTTTGATGCCAAGATTCTATTCAAAACTATGACGAATATCATGTTTGGCAAAATATTTTAATGAGTAGCTACTTATACATCGTAAGCTACTGACTTTTGCATCATAAGTCCCTGACTTTCATATCGTAAGTAACTGACTTTTGCATCGTAAGTCTTTGATTTCCGTCTCGGAAACAACCGACTTCTGGGTGACAGGGTGACAGAGGTGACAGGGAATTCTGAAGATTTACTCTCGCGCGGGCAGGCAGGAACTTTCGGCCTGATTTTTCCTGCCTGCCCGCGTGCGAGGCGAAATGTTGAAAAACTCGTGTCACCCTGTCACCCTGTCACCGTGAACACTGAGCTGAGAATGCGCTGTATAGCTCTCTTGCTATGGGCATAATCTCTCCTGTCTCCGCCTCCGTTGGCTTTCGGAAGTAGAGATCCGTACATTACTGTTTTTGTCGCGACGCCTCCAAAGTAGGTAATAAGGTTCTAATCTGTGTCACACGGTGCAAAGATACAAAAAATAAAATAAATGAGAGTTCCCACAGTGGGAACTCGTAAACGATAATTACTGCTTTTTAAAATCTTTTAAACGATAAAGGCTAAAAAATATATCCGGTACTAGCAAGTTGCAGAAGAATTTGGAGTTAGAAGACACCTTATCTAACTGTTGGGAAGAATCATACCCAACATAACATATTGACTATATATTGATGGTAACCATTTGTATAGAGAGCAAATCGAATCAAAACAATGATGAACATCCTGTTTGGCGAAAGATTTTAGACATCGAACGCTATGAAAGGGAAAAAGACGGTTTCGTAACATTTTTTTATTTCACAGCTTTTTATTTTGGCATTATTTATATAAAAATCTGTTTCCTTGCACAAATAGAAAAGACTCCGCAAAGGGTTTTAAAACTTTTTTTTAAGTTGATGGTAAATTTGTTGCCATTTTATTTTTTTGTTTCATTTTTTTTTAGTACCTTTGCAAACGTTATCCTGAATACAATCTTTTTACCTTAAAGAAAACTAATACCTATTGAATGTAGAGCAGTTGTCTGAGAAGATAGCTGCTCTTGTCTTTTTTATAGCTCCCCATACAATAAATACCGCAAAACATCCGTTTTTATTTATAGAAACAAGTCTTATCACTTGTATAAATCATCACAGAAGAAACAATGGAAACAGAAGTTAAGAAGATTCCTTATCTCGACCTGAAGGCTATCAATGAGCCATACGAGAAGGAGATAAAGGATGCTATCAACAAGGTGGTCAACAGCGGATGGTATCTGCAAGGTGAAGCCGTAAAAAGGTTTGAGAAATCGTATGCACAGTTTATCGGTACTGAATACTGCATCAGCTGCGCTAACGGGACGGATGCGCTCAAACTGATACTGATGGGGGAACTGGCTATCGGAAAGTTGCAGAAAGGTGATGAGGTAATCGTGCCTGCCAACACTTATTTCGCTACCGTACTTGCCATCAGCAGCGTAGGACTGACACCTGTATTGGTGGATGCCAATATCGATACATTACAGATAGATGACCAACTGATAGAAGCCCGAATTACACCGAAGACCAAAGCCATCATGATTGTTCATCTCTATGGCAAACTGGCATGGACTCCAAAGATTGCTGAAATCTGCAAGAAGCATCATCTCTTGCTTTTCGAAGACAATGCGCAGGGATTCGGATGCTCCACTACTCTATCTGATTCTTCTGAAAAACCATCAAAAAGAAGATATACCGGAAATCTTTCGGATGCTGCTGCCCACAGTTTTTATCCTAGCAAGAATCTGGGAGCATTGGGAGATGCGGGAGCTGTAACTACCAATAACAGGGAATTGGCGGAAGCCATCATGTCACTACACGAATATGGAAAGATAGAAGACGGCATCTTCAGATACCAGGGCGTCAACTCGCGCATGGATGAGATTCAGGCTGCAGTACTGAATGTGAAACTGCAATATCCTGAGAACGAACAGAAAGCGAGATACAGACAGATACAACTATACCTGGAGCATCTGGATGACGATATCAAGGACAGATGCATCGCTGCGAAACTCATCTCTCCTGCTCATGAAAATGTTTTCCACGTTTTCCCTTTCCTTACCCCGAAGCGAGACCAACTGAAAGCATTTCTGGCAGAGAATGGGGTCGGCACAAAGATTCATTACTTCCGCCCACCCTATCTGCAGCCATGCTATCCGGAAATGAATCATCTGGAATTTCCGGTAGCCAAGAGAATAGCTGACGAAGAACTGAGTCTGCCTTGCAACTCATCGCTCAACGATGAAGATATCATCAGAGTAAGCAAACTCATCAACCAGTTCTTGGTTTAAAGGTACTGCACTTTGGCACCGATAGAGAGGCCGAAGACATCCCAGAAACCGGCATTGCCATTACGGTAGAAACGCATAAAGTAGATATCCGTTGTACCCAACTCATAGAAGAACGTAATACTCTTGATACGCTTACGTTTATTGTGCGGAATATCATACTTAAAACGTTCACCCAAGGCGATATTAGGACGGACTCTGGTAGAGAACGGATAGTAGCCGCTTTCATACTTGGTAGGCTGCTTTGTCCAGAAATCATGTCCGAACACCGTATTGAAATACAGGCTGCACTCCAGCGGTTCAAACCACCAGCCCTTACCGATATTGCAACGCCAAGGAATGAAATTCTCCTTGAGCGTCATGGTTAACTTCTCATCGTCAGAACTGAACTTCGGGATGTAGCCAAACAAGAGCTGCGTTTCCCACTGGCGGCGCTTACCATATTCCCATCCGATACCCAGCGAAATGATACCCATATTGCCACAGGTCTGAATGATGCCACTAGTAGGTATCAGCAAATCCCAGTGCTTGCGGTAGCGCATGACGCGGCGGTCATATCGGGTCAGTTTGCCATCCGCCAACACCAGAGTATCATGAACAATACTATCCGTCAGTTCCAACTCCTCACTTTTCCCGCTAACCTCATCGGCAGCATGAACCTGTACAGAACCTGCAGCAAGCAAAGCTCCCCAAATGAATATATGCTTAAAACTCAATAATTTCATAACGATAATCTTTTGGAGTAATGGTGAATATATAGTACTGATGCTTAGCGGCATTGGCCACCTGATAATAGATGATGCCATCGCCATAAATATCTTCTTGCTTGGTATGATGACCATGACCGTAAAGACAGCACATCAAACCTGGGAACTGATGCGTATAAAAATTGAAGACCTTAGCTACATTATTATTAAACTGCTCTGAATAAGGGGCAGCATGCATACAGACAATGGTACGCGAAAAGTCATCTGCATCTGCCTTAACCTGCTCTTCCATGAAATCGAAATTAGGTACAGGGCGGGAATAGTCGAACTCTATGGCATTGGTATTGAGGCAAACAAACTTTACCTTGCCGGCAATAAAACTGAAATCCGGATTACCAAAGATTTTCTCATAAGCCTGGTTACCTGTTCCCAAACAGTCATGATTACCCAGCAGAGCCACGAAAGGTATCTTCAACTTCTGAAGATGGTCACGGGTCAACTGAAACTCACGGGTAGCACCAAAGTCGGTAAGGTCTCCACAATGAATCACGAAATCGAGGGAATCACTGCGGCGATTGATATCATTAACCTCACTCTTCAAATCATCCAACCACTGGTGTGAATCGCTGATCATAGCAAAACGGATTGTATCTTTCGACTTTACTGCAGCCTCAATCTTCTGAATATTGGTAACATTCAGATTTCTATCGCCGTCGATTTGCACATCATACGGATGAACATCGAAGACGGTATCGCAGGATGCCACCATACAGAGACAACAGGCAGCCAGGATATAGGGAATAATTTTATGCATTCTTGTCTTATTATCTTTAAAAACTCTTTTTTATAACTCTCAAATACTACTTTTTCTTCTTTTTCAACCTTGCATAGAAACCTTGCAACCTGCCAGGCTGACAACCGGCATCGAGCAGTTTCTTCAAATCACGATAGGCTTCGTCTTTTCTTCCAAGCAGAATCAGAATGTCTACATGATTGAAAGCAAAATCCTCATTACCGGCATCCAACTCCATCGCCTTGGCGTAATCAAACTCTGCCAGCTCAAGCATACCCCTCTCCTTCTCCATGCCACCTCTTGCAGCATAAGCCATCGCACTGTCAGGGTACTGCTCTATCAGACTGTTAATGCCATCGTAAGCCTCGGTATAATGCTTATCTTTTTCATTGAGCAAAGCCAGACCGAGTTGCGCCTGGAAGTTGCCAGGAACAAGTACCAGAAGATTCTGATAATCTAGACGCGCAAAATTATAACGGAGCAACTTCTCATTGACAAAGGCACGATAGAACAAACCGGCGATATTGGTATTGTTCAGAAAGAGTACCTTATCAAGATCATCCTTGGCATATTGCCACTGCTCCAGCTGGATATTCCAAGCAGCCTTTTTCAGTCGCAGATTGATACTGTCGGGATGATATGCAAGCACTTCTGTAGCCTTGGAGAGTGAATCGCGCAAGGTTTTATTCTGAGCAGCACGTGCCTTGTCGGCATCTACGTTCTGCGCAGATACAGACAAAGAAACCATCGATGCCAATAATAATGTATAAAAACTTTTCATGGTGCAAAGTTAAGAAGACTTTTGCAAACTGCCAAATAAAAAACTATAAAACTTATTTGAGTTTACAAAAAGAACCAAATTTCAGAAAGACAGGACAATCAACAAGAAAAGCCTTAAGAGAAAGAAACACTCCTCTTAAGGCTTTTATCAAGAAAGCATCTGGATAGAAAATTCACCCAGCGCCGAAAAATCCATTTACAGATTAAGCATTCTTAATCCAGTTAACGATCCATGCGCCAACCTCAGTTGTGCCATACTGAGCACCACCCTCAACCTGAATTTCAGGTGTGCGGACATTGGCATCGAGAGAAGCATCTACAGCCTTGCGGATCAAGGCGCCCTCCTCGTTCAAGCCGAAGTGCTCCAACAACATAGCTGCAGAAAGAATCTGAGCTACTGGGTTAGCCAGGTTCTTGCCCGCTGCCTGTGGCCATGAACCATGAACAGGCTCGAACAATGGTGTGTGCTCACCGAGAGAGCTAGATGGCTGCAAGCCCATAGAACCGGTGATGCAAGAGGTCTCATCGGTCAGGATATCACCGAAGGTATTCTCTGTAACGATGACATCGAAGAATGTAGGCTCAGTCAATACGCGCATAGAAGCGTTGTCGATGAACATATAATCGGTGTTTACCTCAGGATACTGTGGCTCCATCTCCTTGGCAATCTGACGCCAGAGACGAGAAGATGCCAATACGTTTGCCTTATCTACTACTGTCAGGTGCTTGTTGCGCTTCATGGCAAACTCGAAAGCTACCTTCAGGATGCGCTCAATCTCAGGACGGGTATAGATATCTGTATCGTATGCCTTATCGTTATCCTGATACTTCTCACCGAAGTACATACCGCCAGTCAACTCGCGGATAACTACGAAGTCAGCACCCTTCAGGAGTTCATCCTTCAATGGTGACTTGTGGAGCAGGCAATCGAATGTGGCTACTGGGCGAACATTGGCGAAGAGGCCCAACTTCTTACGCATAGCAAGCAAGCCCTGCTCAGGACGAACCTTGGCTGTAGGGTTGTTGTCGAAACGTGGGTCACCAACGGCTGCGAAGAGTACAGCATCAGCATCCATACAAGTTTTGAAGGTCTCCTCTGGGAATGGATCACCTACCTCGTCGATAGCGTGAGCGCCGCAGATAGCCTCGTTGTAAGTAAACTCGTGGTTGAACTTCTCTGCAATGGCCTGCATAACTGCTACGCCCTGCTTCATAATCTCTGGTCCGATACCATCACCGGCGAGAACTGCAATGTTTAATTTCATCTTATTTGATTTTATAATTGTTTTATTGTTTATAACCTTCGGAGATATTTTCATAATCTTCGGAGATAATTTCGTAATCTTCGGAGATAATTTCGTAATCTTCGGAGATGTTATTCCATATCCAGATTTCGAGGCGATACAGCCTGTTCGTCGCTCTTATCTGCCTCATACATATTAATCATCTTCAGCGTTGCCTTGATAGCTGCTTCTGTCTGGTCAGCATCCAAGCCTCGGGTGCGCCAGATACGGTCACCTTCACGCCAGGTAATGACGGTCTGAACGAGGGCATCGGTACGGCCACCAGGTGGGATGGTTACCTGATAGTTGTCGAGCTTAGGGAAGGTCTTGCCGAGCTTCACCTTGTAGATATTGCGGAGGGCTTTCACGAAAGCATCATACTGACCATCACCGGAGCTCTGGTCTTCATACTCCTTGCCATCGATTTCTACCTTTACACTGGCTATAGGCTTCAAACCGTATGAGGTTGATACCATGTAACTTACCAGTTTCACCTTATCCTCTGGAGCTCCATGCTTCAAAACATCACTCACGATGTATGGCAGGTCGTCCTGGGTTACCAGTTCCTTGCGGTCGCCGAGTTCTGTGATTCGCTTGGTCACCGCCTTGGTCTGCTCAGGCGTCAGTTCCAATCCCAGTTCATTGAGGTTCTGCACGATATTCGCCTTACCAGAGTTCTTACCCAACGCATACTCACGATGTCTGCCGAAACGCTCAGGTACCAGGTCGTTGCAATAAAGCTTGTCCTTGTTGTCACCATCGGCATGCACACCAGCTACCTGGGTAAAGACGTTGTCTCCTACTACCGGAGTATTCGGAGCCACGGCAATGCCACTATATCCTTCAACCAATCGGGAAATATCGTTCAGACGGTCTTCCTTAATATTGGTCTTTGCCTCGAACATGTCTTTCAGAATCACCTGAACACTTGCCAATGGTGCATTGCCACAACGCTCACCCAGACCATTCACGGTAACGTGAAGACCCTTGGCGCCGCTCAATACGGCAGCCAGCGAGTTGCTCACAGCCAGATCGTAGTCGTTATGGGCATGGAAGTCGAAGTGAGAATTCGGATAACGGCGCACCATCTGGCGCATATACTCCACACACTGCAATGGGTTCAGAATACCCAACGTATCAGGAAGAAGGAAGCGCTTGATAGGCAGTTTTACCAACTCATCCATCATCATGAAGAGATAGTCACGACTGTCACGCATACCGCTCGACCAGTCCTCCAAATAGAGATTCACGGTGAATCCCTTGCTCAAAGCATAGTCGATGGTCTGCTTAATATGAGCGAGATGCTCCTCAGGCGACATCTTGAGTTGCTGGGTGCAGTGCTTGTAGCTACCCTTAGCCAAGAGGTTGATGACATGACCGCCGCATTCAGCAATCCAATCCACACTCTTGTTGTTATCCACGAATCCCAATACCTCAACGGAATCCAGTTTACCTATAGTCTTAGCATAACGGCAAATTCGAGCGACAGCATCCTTTTCACCTTCTGACACACGCGCTGAAGCCACCTCAATACGATCTACATTGATGTCGTGCAACAGCATTCTTGCTATCATCAACTTCTCGTGAGGAAGGAAACTGACACCATTGGTCTGCTCGCCGTCGCGCAGCGTGCAGTCCATGATCTCAATCTCCTTGATGCGGGAATTATCTCTCTTTGCGTTAACGTTCATAATTACTTGTTTTTAGCTTCCCAAGCCTCAACCTTGTCGCGGTTCTGAACGAGGAAGTCTACATCGTCCAAACCATTCTCCAAACAGTGTTTCTTGTAGCCGTTGATTTCGAAGTGCTCGCTCTTGCCGGTAGCAAGATTGGTCACGGTCTGGTTAGGAAGATCTACCTTCACCTCTGTCTTGTGATCCTTGTCGATGCTCTCGAAGAGTTCCTTCAGGAATTCCTCGCTTACTACTACTGGCAATACGAGGTTGTTCAACTCGTTGTTCTTGTGGATATCAGCAAAGAAAGAACTGATGACTACACGGAAGCCTGCACCTGCGATAGCCCAGGCAGCATGCTCACGGGAAGAACCGGAACCGAAGTTCTTGCCAGCTACGAGGATGACACCACTGTAAGATGGGTCGTTCATCACGAAGTCTGGCTTTGGAGTTCCGTCGGCATTGTAGCGCCAGTCGCGGAAGAGGTTGTCGCCCATGCCCTCTTTATCGATGGCCTTGAGGAAACGGGCTGGGATGATCTGGTCTGTATCTACATTCTCCAAAGGAAGAGGAATGCAGCTTGATGTAATTACATTGAATTTCTGTTTCATTTCAATTTAACATTTAACATTGAACACTTAACATTACATAAACTCTCTTGGGTCGGTAATCTTACCTGTAATAGCGGCAGCAGCTGCTACGTATGGACTGGCAAGAATGGTGCGGGAACCTGGTCCCTGACGACCCTCGAAGTTACGGTTGGATGTACTTACAGAGTACTTGCCTGCAGGAATCTTATCATCGTTCATTGCCAGGCAGGCAGAGCATCCAGGCTGACGGATTTCGAAGCCGGCAGCCTCAACAATCTTATCAATTCCCTCTTCACGTATTTGTTTATCAACCAACCATGAACCTGGTACAAGCCAAGCAGTTACGCCATCTGCCTTCTTCTTTCCTTTAACAAGAGAAGCGAAAGCACGGAAGTCTTCAATACGACCATTGGTACATGCGCCCAAGAATACATAATCGATAGGATGACCCTCGAGTTTCTCGCCTGGCTGGAAACCCATGTAGTTGAGGCTCTTCTTGAAACCAGCCTGCTCTTCCTCAGGAATCTCATCGAGAGTTGGGATATTCCCGGTAATGCCGATACCCATACCTGGGTTGGTACCATAGGTGATACGTGGTTCGATATCCTTTGCCTCGAAAGTCAACTCCTTGTCGAAGACAGCATCATCACCACTCTTCAAGGTCTTCCAGTAAGCCACAGCCTTGTCCCACTCTTCACCCTTAGGTGCATATTCACGACCCTTGATGTACTCGAATGTTGTCTCATCAGGAGCTACGAAACCACCACGGGCACCCATCTCGATAGAGAGGTTACAGAGGGTAAGACGGCCTTCCATAGACATATCCTTCACTACATCGCCACTGTACTCAACGAAGTAACCGGTAGCACCTGAAGTAGTGAGCTGGCTCATCAGATAGAGAGCAACGTCCTTGGCAGTAACGCCCTTGCTGAGCTTACCGTTGATGCTGATACGCATAGACTTTGGCTTGCTCTGGAGAATACATTGTGAAGCCATCACCATCTCGACCTCAGAAGTACCGATACCGAAAGCTACAGCACCCATGGCACCATGGGTAGAAGTATGAGAGTCACCGCAGACGATGGTCATACCTGGAAGAGAAAGACCCTTCTCAGGACCTACTACGTGGATGATACCATTATCCTTTGTGTTCATGGCAAAGTGAGTAACACCGAAATCAGCGGTATTCTTTGCCAAGGTATCTACCTGCTTCTTTGAGATAGGATCCTCGATTGGTTTATCCTGATCGTGAGTAGGAGTATTGTGGTCAGGCATACAGAAAATCTGGTCTGAACGGAACATCTTGAGTCCGCGTGCTCGCATACCAGCGAATGCCTGAGGTGATGTTACTTCGTGACAGTAGAGACGGTCGATGTAAAGCTGTGTAGGGCCGTCTTCTACAATCTGGACAACGTGCTTGTCCCAAATCTTGTCGAATAATGTATTCATAATATCTTGTTTGTTATATATTTATCTGAATTAATTTTATCTTACCTTGAACTTGTTGATACAATCGATGTAAGCCTCAACAGAAGCCGTAACGATGTCGGTATCTGCACCGAAGCCATAATATACATGACCATCGTATTCTACCTGCATGTGAACCTTGCCCACATCATCAGAGCCCTTGTCGATAGCCTGGATGGTGAACTCCTTGAGGTTCATCTCCTTGGTGATGACCTTCTTGAGAGCATTGATAGCAGCATCTACCGGACCATTACCAGATGATGCAGCCTCAAACTTCTGACCTGCAATATCAAGACCGATACTTGCCACGCTCTTCACGCCCTTACCTGTAGTAACCTGCAACCAGTCGAGCTGAACACCATGCTTATCAGCAGAATCAGCACCGGCAAGCATCAAAACATCCTCATCGGTAACTTCCTTCTTCTTATCAGCCAGTTGGAGGAACTTCTTGTAAATCTTGTCGAGCTTCTCCTCATCATTAATCTCTACGCCATTGACATGGAGACGGTACTTCAATGCAGCACGACCAGAACGGGCTGTCAATACGATAGCATTGTCATCCAATCCCACATCCTTAGGATCAATGATTTCGTAAGTCTGAACATTCTTCAAGACACCATCCTGATGGATACCGGAAGAATGAGCAAATGCATTACGACCCACGATAGCCTTGTTTGGCTGGACAGGCATATTCATCAGGCTGCTCACCATGCGTGAGGTAGGAATAATTTTAGTGGTATTGATGTTGGTATCAATATTGATATGCTTGTGACACTTCAGAATCATGGCAATCTCTTCGAGCGAAGTATTACCTGCACGCTCACCGATACCATTGATGGTAACCTCAACCTGGCGTGCACCATTCAAAACACCCTGCAGGGTATTGGCAGTAGCCATACCGAGGTCGTTATGACAGTGGGTAGAAAGGCGTGCCTTGTCAATGCCATCAACATGCTCCATGAGATACTTGATTTTGTCACCATATTCATCAGGCAGACAATAACCTGTAGTATCAGGAATGTTCACTACAGTAGCACCCGCCTTGACAACAGCCTCTACGACACGAGCCAGATACTCATTATCGGTACGGCCTGCATCCTCAGCATAAAACTCTACGTCCTCAACATACTTTTTAGCATACTTGACAGCAGCTACAGCACGTTCGATGATTTCCTCGCGGGTAGAATTGAACTTATACTTGATATGACTGTCGCTGGTACCGATACCGGTATGGATTCTCTTATGCTTGGCATACTGCAAAGCCTCAGCAGCACAATCAATATCTTTTTCTACGGCACGGGTAAGTGCACAAATAGTAGGCCAGGTTACAGCCTTAGAGATTTCTACCACTGAATTGAAGTCGCCCGGACTTGATATAGGAAATCCAGCCTCAATTACATCCACGCCCAACTGCTCCAGTTGCTTTGCCACCTGAATCTTCTCAACTGTGTTCAACTGACATCCCGGAACCTGTTCGCCATCGCGGAGGGTCGTGTCGAAAATGTATAATCTGTCACTCATATCATTAAAATTTTAAATTTACACCTTATTATATATATAAGAGCTACACATTCAGAACGCACTACGTTTATATAGCAATCCGTGCAGAAGCATCAGATAAAGTAAAAAGCCTTCCCCCACTCCATAGACGGAAGTGTAGAAAGGCTTTTAATATCTTAAGCGATGAACTATACGCACACCTTATCACTTCCGCCCACAAACTGCAGTCGAAGTCGAATAATAATGCCTGTAATGTTCAACAATGTTGTTCTCATATCTATCATATTATGTTATATTCTTAAATTCGCATGCAAAGATAACACTTTTATTTGATACTAGCAAACAATTTATAACTTTTTTAATAGAAATGATAACAAATTCCTACAATCTTATTGTTTTTTTACCCAGAAACGTTAATCCTGTGCAAGAATTTGGCGAAAAAGCCAGTTTTTGAGTGAAAAAAATGACAAACTCTAACCTTAGAAAGGCAGATTCTCTGCAGGCGGCGGTGGTAGCGGACTACCATCCTGCCCTCCGCCATTCATCCTTGAGCCTACAATCTCACCACCTTCCTCAACAGGTGCTGCTGCAGCATCCTGCGGATCCTGGAATCGGGTAAATTCTCCACGGAAGTTCAGGAGAACATCTCCAACAGAGCCCTTACGGTGCTTGGCAATGATAATCTGTGCCATACCATGAAGGTCATTACCCTTTTCATCCTGATAGATATGATAATATTCCGGGCGGTGAACGAAAAGCACCATATCGGCATCCTGCTCGATGGCACCGGATTCACGGAGGTCACTCAACTGAGGTCGCTTTCCTTCCAAACCCTCACGGTTCTCTACATTACGGGAGAGCTGCGAAAGAGCAAGCACAGGAATATTCAGCTCTTTGGCAATACCTTTGAGCGAACGGGAGATGGTAGATACCTCCTCCTGACGGCTACCAAACTTCATACCATTGGCATTCATCAGCTGGAGATAGTCGATCATCAACAGTTTAACACCCTTTTCCCTTACCAATCGGCGCGCCTTGGTACGGAGTTCGAAAACAGAAAGACCAGGCGTATCATCAATATAAATAGGTGCACCTGTCAGTTTTCTCAGTTTTTTATCCAACCGCTCCCATTCTGGCTGTTCCAATTGTCCGTTCAGTATTTTTTTACCCGAAATCTCGCAAACATTCGAGATGAGTCGGTTCACCAACTGAACGTTATTCATTTCCAGAGAGAAGAATCCGATAGGCACATCATAATCTACCGCCACATTCTTGGCAATACTCAATGCAAAGGAAGTCTTACCCATGGCAGGACGACCGGCGATAATCACAAGGTCGGACGGTTGCCAACCTGATGTCATATCATCCAACCCACGATAACCCGTAGGAATACCGGTAAGACCACCCGAGTTCTGAGCAGCACGCTGCAAGATGGCAACGGCCTCCTTTACAACCGGATCAATCTGTGTATAATCCTGCTTCATATTGTTCTGCGAAAGCTGGAAGAGTTCACCTTCAGCTTTCTGCATCAGTTCATCCACATCCACACCTTCTTCATACGCCATCGTCTCGATGTCGCCGGCATAATGAATCAGCTGGCGCTGCATATATTTCTGCGCCAGGATACGGGCATGCGACTCTACATGGGCAGCCGAAGCCATGCCTGCAGAAATATCCATGAGATATTGTGCTCCTCCCACCTTATCCAGTTCGCCAGTCTTGGCTAACTGATCGGCAAGAGTCATGATATCCACAGGCCGTTCCTCCATGTTCATCACCTGGATAGCCTGATATATTCTCTTATGACGCGGGTCATAAAAAGTATCCGGCTTGAGCAACTCCGACACCACCGAAAAGGCATCAGAATCTATCATCAAGGCACCGAGTACCGCCTGCTCCACATTCACAGCCTGCGGCTGCAAATGGGCGTAGGTTGGATCTATCTGTACCTTATTCTTATTTTTATTATTCTCCGCCATCGTTATTGTTTTTTCCTTTCCTCGAAAACTTTTTTTGTTATAAATTCCAATTCTATAGGCGCAATACCACGATTATCGAGCCAATCTCCCATCTCGAGCAGGCCGAATGCATCTATATCTTCCTTAGGGGAAAAAGCTGCATGACCAGATGCTTCATTCAAAAATCTGATAGCTGCAGTTCCTCCCTTTTTCACGAGAACGCAGAGTCCATAATAGAAAAATTTCATAGACTCCCATCTGTGGTCTTGTGGCTTGGAAACTTTGCTCACCATCGCAGATAACATTTTCATGAACATGCGTTCCTTATCAGCCTTATCCATATCTGTCATGTCAGAATTCAATATTTCCCTGATTTCATTATCATCACTATTTTGCAGATAAGGTTCTATTAAAGCCATTGCATGGTCAATGTTTTTATCGCCTTCCGATTCTGAAAAGAGCAAAGAGAAAGCCAGTCTGCATTCAACCTGTTCTTCCTTAGGATACTGTTCATCCATCTGGAAAGCCCATTCCAAAGCCTCTTTATAATGATGGAGTTTCAATAAGAGATCGGTCTTTTTCAGCTTGAGCTTAAACTGCTTACTCTCATCTGATTCTTCTTTAATCAAGCAATTCAATGTTATTAAAGCCGCCGGGTCTTTTATTTCTTCTTCTATTTCTAATTTCAACTCCGTGGCAGCCTTATAAGTTGGGCTTGTTTTCTTAATCACATAGAGATGTTCAAGCGCTTCATCATATTTTTCCTCCGATTTGTATGCCAATGCAAGCATCATATGCTCTTCGTCGGTATATTTTTCCAGATTACGCAAAATCTTGCTAACAAAGGCATAGTCACCTCTTTTAGCAGAGAAACGGGCCAGCGACAGGCGATACTTGTCATATTCCGGTTTGGCAAACAGTCCCGTAGTAAAGAAAGGAATTTCCTTCTGCACTTCGAAAGGATTATCAAATGCCTTCCTCATTGGAGAGAGAGTATAGAAGCGGTAGAGGTCCTGCACATAGCGATGACGAACCCTGATTGCACGTTTCTTCTTTTCCTCTTCAGAGAGATTCTCTTCATGTTCCATTACCGAATCAAGCAGTATGACATTTTCAGAATCCTTTGCTTCTGTAGAATCAGTCTCATCCTCTACTGGCTCTTCGGTATTCTGCTCTTTTTCCACCTCATCTTCTTCGTCATAAAAAACAGGACCAGACACCATATTTTCCGGAGCAACATCCAATGATTCAATAAATTCCTTAGATGCATTATTCAATGAAAGAATGATGCTATACAGATCGGTATCACACATAGAGGCACCTCTCAAGAGATTGTTGATGAAATTGCGATGCTGTTTCATCGTAGCCCGAACATTCTTGAGCGTAGAATTACGGACATAGAAAGGAACAAACCAATTATAGAGTGAATGGAAATGACCGAAGCTCTTCTGGTTGGCAAACTGATGATAATAGACATCAACTCCTATATCTTCTGAATTCAACATATAGTCGAAGGCTCCCTTAAGGGCATCATCAGGATTCTCCCCATCTGCAGAGAAGCAATTAAGTCCCAATTCACCCGTTTGGTCTATCTTTTCGGCCAAATCCTGAGTAAAAGAAGTGAGCATGGTCTTCACCACGGAATGCATCATCTCCTTGCTATCCTTTTTACTTGTAAGACATAGACGCATCTGGCGTTGGAGATCAACACAGGCTGCCAAAAATTCATCATTCATGATCAAACCAGCAGCAGAATCCCAATATTTCTGTTTTTCACCCGAATTGGTTATTGCAGAGAAAACAAAACCCACCAAAGCTCGCTGGCGAACACTGCAAGTACTGTCGTCAGACTTGATTAAGCGCATCAAGACTGCAAGTCTAGGGGCATCCATGAATACAGAGCATGACAATGAAACAGCCGAAACTATCATATTGATGGTGTATGGATCTACCAAATCGGAAGCGATGATATCAAGAATATCCTTGACAAAAGCATCATTCCATTCATCAGTTGTCAAAATATAAGAAAACACCATATTGCGATAGGCATTAAGCTGCTCTTGTATCTTTTGTCTTTCCTCATCTATCTGTTCTTCAGACAAGTCTACCCTCAAATTTAGCATAGCTTCATCTGTAGCAAATTTCTCAAAGGTTTCCTGTACCTCATCAAAACTTGTCAGATTCTGAGCTCTTTTGCGAAGTGCAACAAATGTAGACTCATTAGCCAAAATCCATTCGTGGCGCATTTTACTATAGAGCTTGTCTATATCCATATCCAAATCTGAAGCAAGATCATAAAGTTCCCGATGTTTGAGTTTGCCATCTATATAATCATGATATAAAGCATCATATCTTTGTTCTATTTCCGCTATTCCAGGCAGACATGGCTCCAAACCCACTTCCTGGTCAATTATCTTGCGAATTGCCTCTATTCTGGATATCATAGTGACATTTTCATGCGAAAACTTTGTCCAGCTAAAATCTTCTCTTTTCATAAGCCGCTTATTTTTGTGCTACAGCCAGGTCACGACGTCTTGGTTCCATAGCATGTTCATATTTAAGTTTTGGAAGATTACTGATGGTTTTAGCATCGGCACCCGTATACTTTGTGATGATACTTGCATAATGCTGTACCCCACGACTGTTTATGCTATCAACAGCAATATTATACGCCTTGATAAACTTGGCAACTTGGTCTTTACGGCGCGGCTCTGAAAGTATTTTCTTGCGGAAAGCCACAACACCCAACTGCAAGTTCTTATCTCTGCTGTCAAAGAGTTTTACATGCTGTTCAAGTCGGGCTTTGGTAGCTTGAGGTTCTGGCAGCAACATGGCATCCATCTCGTTGTTAAGCAACATACGCAGACGGATGTTCAAATCGTTGATTTGAACCTTATAAGCATCATATTTAGGCTTACCGCTATCGATTGCTAAAGTAGCCAGATAATCAGTTGCAGAGTAGCGGGTCATTGCCACCATCTTATCTGACAGTTGTTTCAGTTCTGATATACGCGAACGCTTATTGGTGATAAACTGCCAATAAAGATTGGTAGAAATAGGGTACGTCAAAGCAGTACCCCGTTTCTCTATATGATGAGCACGAATCAGATCGGTCACGGCTCCCTCTACGCGCTTGCGCTCGATAGCAGTATCACAATCCATTTGTGCAGTATATCTACGCAAATGTACGTCTACACCTTGCTGCTGGAAGATACTGTCATCACATGCCAGAAAGATTGGCAGGCAGTCCATTGTTGGCATCACCGCTATCTTCAGCGCAGCACGGTCTAGGCTATCCAATCTAGCCTTTTCCTTCTTGCTCAAGCGATGACGTTCTGCTTCCGACTTGCCACATCCTGCAAATCCTATAGTCAGCAAGAGCATCAAGGCTGTAAACGTTTTGAACTTATTCATTATCTATCCTTTAATCATTTGTTATTCTACATAGAGAACCAATCCCTTCAAATATTCACCTTCCGGATGATAAATATTGATAGGATGGTCGGCAGGCTGGTGCAACTGGTGCAAGATGCGAACCTTTCTTCCAGCCTGCGCTGCAGCAGTAAACACAGCATTGCGGAACTGATCCTTCGTAACCACCTGAGAGCAACTGAAGGTAAAAAGGATGCCGCCCTTCTTAATACGCTGCAAGCCCTTTACGTTCAGGCGGGTATAGCCCTTCAACGCATTGCGTAAAGCCGCACGGTGCTTGGCAAAAGCAGGAGGATCAAGAACTATCAGATCATACTGCTGGTCATGTTCATCAAGATACTTGAAGGCATCTTCGCAGATAGCCTCATGGCGTGCATCTTCTGGGAAATTGAGCGCAATATTCTCATTGGTCAATTCTATCGCCTTGGCACTGCTGTCTACGGAGTGAACAGCCTTAGCCTCGCCTCTCATCGCATAAACAGAAAAACCGCCGGTATAGCAGAACATGTTGAGCACGCTCTTACCCTTGGCATAATGCTCGAGCAGCGAACGGTTCTCACGCTGATCTACGAAGAAACCCGTTTTCTGACCACGCAACCAGTCGATATGGAATTTCAGTCCATTCTCTACAGCAACATCGTCAGCATCACCTCCCAATATAAAGCCATTTTCCTGTCTGAGGTCAGCCTTATATGGTAAGGTTGTCTCACTCTTATAGTAGATATTCTCCAGTGCTTCGCCCATCACCTTCTTCAAGGCTTTGGCTATCTCCATGCGGCAAACATGCATACCCACACTGTGAGCCTGCATGACAGCAGTAGGACCATAGCAGTCGACAACAAGTCCCGGCAAGTTATCGCCCTCACCATGGACCAAGCGATAAGTAGTATTGGATGAATTACCGGCAATACCCAAAGCGAGTCTCATCTTATATGCCGAATCCAATCTGGCACACCAGTACTCCTCATCAATCTCAATATCTCTAAAAGAAAGAACACGTACAGCGATAGAACCGATCTGATAATGACCTATAGCAATGAATTCACCACTACGGGTAAACACTCTCACAATGTCGCCCTCCTCTATGCCCTCATCCATTGTCTGGATAGCACCCGAGAAGATCCATGGATGAAAACGCTTGAGCGATTCTTCCTTACCTTTCTTTAAATATACGCTTTTATACATATTTATATATGAAGTTTCTTACGATTATCAATTTCTATTCCTTACCACCTTATATCATACCCTGAGTTCATCGAGCTCGTAATCGCCTGTAGCAGACAAACGCTTAAATTCCTCATACAGATTAATGCAGCACCAGGCATCTGTAGCTGCATAGAGAGCCTGCGATTCCTTCAAATCGCTAGCCTCCCAATTGCTCAACCGTTGCGCCTTGCTGATTTTCTGGTGAAACAGGTTAGCATATAGTTTCTGCAGACTCATGTCTGCGATACCAAAGTTCTTAGCAACATCCTGCAACTCGATAAAGTAACCAGCCTTAAAAGCAGCTCGCTTATGGAGCTGCAGCAAGTCATCGTGCCAGGAAAGTCCTACTTTTGGCACGGTGGTATCTTCGAGCAAGCGAATGATGGCAGGAGTCATGCCCGTATGATGCAGGCGGAAGAGATAACATGTATCATGTGTACTCACCTGCAACAACGAAACATGGTAAGCCTGACCACGCTTGAATGATGGGCGCGTTTCAGTATCCACGCCCAGTATATAATGGCTAAGTAGGTCATTAACAGCCGCTTCTGTATCTTCAGGCTTGTCAACGACTACGATTTTGCCAGGAAACAAAGCTCTTGGCAAATTCGTGATTGCCGCCTTGTCGAAACTAGTGAAAATAATCTTCATTATGCTTTTTATTCTTTACAAGTTGCAAAATTAGAAAAAAAAGATGAGAAAAAGAATTGTTTTCTCAATTATTTTCGCTAATTTTGCAGATAAATTATTCAAAAATATATAAAATGGCTAAAAAAAGAACTGAAAAAAAGACCAAAACCTTTAGCGAAGCTATTGGTTTACAGTATATTTTCAACAATACTATCACTGACTTTTTCATAGGATTAGCCTTGGTAGTCATTGCTGTGGTTATCATCATCGCTATGATCTCCTTTCTCAACACAGGAGCCAATGACCAGAGTTTGCTCGAAAATCTGAAGCCGGGCGAATGGACCAACACGGAAAAACAGTTTCAGAACTACTGCGGATCCTGGGGAGCCATTGTATCCTATTGGCTCATTGTCATCAATTTCGGATTTCCAGCCTTCTTGCTCCCATTCTTTGTCATCATGGTGGGATTGCAGATGATGCATGCCTACAAGCTGAACCTGTGGAAATGGTTCTTCTGCATGATTGTGATCATACTATGGATGTCGGTAACCTTTGCCAAGTTCATCGCACCTATCATGCCAAGCCTCATCTTCAATCCGGGCGGAAAGCACGGACTCTTTGTCGTGCAGAATCTGGAGAACATCATGGGTCCTCCAGGACTTACTGCCATTCTTTTCTTCGTGGCGGTAGCATTCCTCACCTATCTCACCACTGAAACTATTACGGTTATCAGAAAAGCACTCAACCCTATCGGTTATATATCAAATAAGGTGAAATTTGAGATTACTAACCATGGAAAGAACAGGAAAGATACGGAAGCTATCGACGAGGTATACGCCAACGCAGCATATGGTGCTGGCACAGAGGATGAGAAAGAAGAATATAAGGAAGAAGAACCTGCCAAAGTCATCGACCTGAATCTGGATCCGGACCAGACTTTCGCAACCCCAGACACACCTTCTACGCCTGTTGAGCCAGAGGCAGACGGACAGGAAGCTACAGGAACAGAAGGTGATACGGAAAAAGATGAAACCATCGCTATAGCCAACGGCACGCTGAACGAGAATATGTCACTCATTGCACGTCAGCGCGAACTCCGTACAAAACGGGCTGAACGGGAAGCATTGGAAAAGCAAGCTGCCGAGGCTGCTGCAGCTTCTGAGCATATAGGTATGGACATCTCTGTAGCCACAGCCGACGAGAAGGCTACAGGCAACACCTTGAGCAATGCAGAAGTACTGAATACTCCGATCAATCCGAAGGAGCCGTTCACCAGATATAAATATCCGGTACTCAACCTTCTGAAGAAGTATGAGGATGACGGCGTATCCATCGATGAGGAAGAGCAGCGCGCCAACAAAAACCGCATCATCGAGGTGCTGGGCAACTTTGGCGTACAGATCAAAACCATCCGTGCTACGGTTGGTCCTACCATCACACTCTACGAAATCCAGCCTGCAGAAGGCGTACGTATCTCTAAGATCAAGAATCTGGAAGATGACATCGCCTTGAGTCTGGCAGCTCTCGGCATCCGTATCATCGCTCCTATTCCAGGTAAGGGAACCATCGGTATTGAGGTACCTAACGCAAAGGCGAACATCGTTAGTATGGAAAGTACTTTAAACTCAAAGAAATTCCAGGAAACCAAGATGGAGTTACCTATCGCTTTGGGTAAGACCATTACCAACGAAGTGTTTATGGTTGATTTGGCAAAGATTCCTCACCTGCTTGTTGCGGGTGCTACCGGACAGGGTAAATCTGTAGGGTTGAATGCCATCATCACCTCTTTATTATACAAGAAACATCCAAATGAACTCAAACTGGTTCTCATCGACCCTAAGAAAGTGGAGTTTAGCGTCTACTCCCGTATTGCCAATAAGTTTATGGCTGCGGTTCCTGATGAGGAAGAACCTATCATAACCGACGTAACCAAGGTGGTTAGAACCCTGAACAGTCTGTGTGTACTGATGGATAGCCGTTACGACTTGCTCAAAAAGGCAGGAGCACGTAACATCAAAGAATACAACCAGAAGTATATCAACCACAAGTTGAAGTTGACAGATGGACATGAGTATATGCCATACATCGTGGTGATTATAGATGAGTTCGGTGATCTGATCATGACAGCCGGCAAAGAAGTAGAACTTCCTATTGCCCGTATCGCCCAGCTGGCACGTGCCGTGGGTATCCACATGATTATTGCCACCCAGCGTCCTACAACCAGCATCATCACGGGTAATATCAAGGCTAACTTCCCTGGCCGTATCGCCTTTAAGGTTACATCTGCCATCGACTCAAAGACCATTCTTGACCGTACAGGAGCCAACCAGCTGATTGGTCGTGGTGATATGCTCTATCTCTGCGGCAACGAACCTGTACGTGTACAGTGTGCCTTTGTTGATACACCTGAAATCGAGCGCATCAACGAGTATATCTGCGAACAGCCTGGCCCTATCGAACCTATGGAGTTGCCAGAACCAGCTAATGATGAAGGAAGCGCAGGTGGAAGCGGCAGCATCAGTGCCCGCGAACTGGATCCGTTCTTCGAAGAGGCAGCCCATGCGATTGTTCTTTCACAGCAGGGTTCTACCAGCATGATCCAGCGCCGGTTCAGTATCGGCTATAACCGTGCAGGACGATTAATGGACCAGATGGAAGCGGCAGGCATCGTAGGTGCAGCACAGGGCAGCAAGCCTCGTGAGGTACTGATACAGGATGAAAACCAGCTTAATAATCTGTTAATGGCACTTCGAAACTCTTAATTTTAGTAAATAACTAAGGGTATGAAAGAAGATAATATTGGAAAAGGTTAAATTATTAAACCCTGAAGCCGTGAAAACGTCTAAGAGAGAAAAGACGTTTTTACGGCTTTATGATAGAGTATGAAATTTTAGAAGATATAACATAGAATTTTAAAAGAAAGGAAAAGATAAAAATGAAAAAGATTTTAGCATTGGCTTTCGTTGCAATGATGAGCATCGGAGCCATGGCGCAGACTGCGCAACAGGTACTTGATAAGACCGCTGCCGTTATTGGCAACAAAGGTGGAGCTAGCGCCAACTTCAAGATGAGCAGCTCTAAGTATGGATCAGCAAGCGGCAGTATTGCCATCAAAGGCAACAAGTTTAACGCCCGTACCCCGCAAGCCATCGTCTGGTTCAACGGCAAGACCCAGTGGACTTATCTAAAGAAAACCAACGAGGTGAATGTCAGCAACCCTACACAGGCTCAGCAGATGTCCATGAACCCTTATACCTTTATTAATATATATAAGACTGGTTATAAGTCAACGCTCAAGACAGCAGGCAGTAACTATGTAGTACATCTCGTTGCCAATAACCAGAAACGTTCTGTAGCCGAAATGTATATCACCATCAACAAAAAGACACATATTCCATCAGTTGTCAAGATGCGACAGGGCAATACCTGGAGTACCATCACGGTAAGTAACTTCAGAGCCAAGAGCGTTTCTAACAGCACATTCAATTTCAACAGCAAGGAATGTCCAGGAGCTGAAGTCATCGACCTGAGATAATCGCCTGAAATATCGTATAAAGTTTATTTTCAAATAAGATTCCCCGCCACAACCCTCCGGTAGCGTGACGGGGAATTACTTTTTCCAAAAGGGTTTTAGTATCAATAATTTCCAAAAGCGAATCATAGGATCTACCTTTTTGCACAACAAATCTTAAAACAACTATGCAATTGTAAAATATTCAAAAATACTTTGGAATTTTTGCAAAAATATTTGGCGGATACAAAAGAATTGCTTATCTTTGCAACAACAAATTATAACAACAAGTAATTATGAAGCAGACAGAAGCCTATCAAAGACTCGTGGAGAAAGGTATCCGACCATCACTCCAGCGTATTGCCATCATGGATTGGCTTATTAATCATCCCACTCATCCAACTATCGAGGATGTGTACAAAGGATTAGCTGAAAGTATCCCAACATTGAGCAAGACAACCGTTTACAATACACTCAGAATGTTGAGTGAGCACAATGCGGCTCAAATGATCACAATCGATGAACATCGCGTGTGTTATGATGGAAATATTAAAAGCCACGTTCACTTCTATTGCAGAAATTGTGGCAAGGTAATTGACTTTTTCGGCGAACCTGCTCCAACAGTGGAACCAGGAAAGGAAATTGAAGGAAACATCGTATTGGAAGAACAGCTCTACTACAGAGGAATCTGTACAGAATGCGCTAAAAAAAGCGTAAAGTCACCTCTCACAGAGACTGTTCACTAATTCAAAAGACAATAATTATACAACAACATTTAAAACAAAAGCATTATGAAGAAAAAGTTTATTTGCACCGTTTGCGGTTACATTTACGAAGGTACAGAAGCACCTGAGAAGTGCCCTATCTGCAAGGCTCCAGCCAGCAAGTTCAAAGAGATGGAAGATGCAGTTGATGACGATATGACATTTGCTACCGTTCACGTTCTCGGTCAGGCATTTAAGGATAGCGTTAATGAAGACGTTATCAAGGGTTTGAAGGACCATTTCAATGGTGAGTGTGGCGAGGTAGGTATGTATCTTGCTATGGCACGCCAGGCAGATCGTGAAGGCTATCCTGAAATTGCAGAGGCTTACAAACGTTATGCCTATGAGGAGGCTGATCACGCTTCTCGTTTTGCAGAACTTCTCGGTGAGGTTTTGGGTGATACCAAGAGCAATCTCGAGGCTCGTATTGCAGCAGAGAAGGGTGCTTGTGAGGATAAGTTCCGCATTGCCAAGCTTGCTAAGGAGCAGGGTTCAGATGCTATCCACGATACCGTTCATGAGATGGCTAAGGATGAAGCCCGCCACTGTGCAGGTTTTGCAGGTCTCTACAAGAGATACTTCAAGTAATAGATTTTAAAAGACGTAACTTTAAAAATTATAATACTATTTAGTATTGTAAGTCAAGAAAACAGGAAAGCCGATTCTTGTATAGTAATATACTTGAATCGGCTTTCTTTATGTGATGATAAATATTGTTACTTTGTTTCAGGAACCAGGAACTTGTCTCCTGTTTGCTTAATAAGTTCCTTGGCATATTTCTCAGGATACCCAGGACGAACTGGGGTTGCACCTAATCCATAGGGAGTCTTCTCGAAACTGCCATCTTTTTTGGTTGGCTTGATAATCATGTCATTATACTTCACTACCATAAACTGGAAGAGCTGTTGCCAACGCGCCAACATCTGCTGTGCCTTCTCAATACCATAATCATTGAGATACTTGACAGCAGCCTGTGGATCCTGTGCATACAGTTCCTGAGCCTTAGCCTCAACACCTGGCTGTGCAGCAAAATAGCTGTTATCCAGACTATCACGAACCTCCTTCAAAGTTGGGAACATCTGGCTGTAACGAGGATAAACCATATTGCTGGTCATATTGCACACCCAGTAAGCATTCTTGAAACTGAAATTCACTGCATCTGCTCCCGGTGTGTTATAACACTCAGGACGAACTGTAGAAGAACAGTAGATTGGTGTGAACGCTACCATATTGGCATCATCATTACCAAACCAAAGAACACCGCCAATCTCTCTAGGCATCCATGAACGCATCTGGCTAACAAAAACAAAACCACTCTGCTGGGTGCTGACCGGTCGTTCGTTGAAGCACTGCTTTCCATCCACCTTAAACATCAATGGAGTTGGCCTGTAAGGCATCTGCCAGATACCACCCCCGATATCAGTGCCATCAGCAACAGAAAGAGGTGTACCCTCATAATGGTCACGCATGCAAGCCTCAACATCAGCAACACTCACCTTCTTGTTTGGAACCACCCAGAGAGGCATATCCTTCGCATTAGGATCCTTGCCCAAAGCCCAATCAAGATAAGGACTCATATCATAGAAATGATTCAAAAGAGCCCAAGCACGAGCATCGCAGAAACGACGTCCTGAGAAATCAGGCTTAGCATATGCCATTTTCCATGAGAAATCCGCATCCTTGCCCTGATACCATCCCTTACTGCGAGCAAAAGAAACGACATCCTTGGCATACATCACGTTTTTCTTGTCCTTCATATTGAACTTGCCGATGCGACTCTGGTTAGCATGTGCACAAACTGCATTATCAGGAATACGGAGAGCTACCCAAACCACGCCCTTAGAACCTGGTCCCTTGCCCATCATCTCCATAATCCAAGCTTCGTTCGGATCACAGATGGTAAAGGTCTCGCCTTCTGAATTATAGCCGTAAGTATTGGCGATGGTTGTCATCACTTTGATAGCCTCACGGGCAGTCTTACTACGCTGCAGGGCAACATAAATGAGTGAACCATAGTCCATGATACCTGTAGAATCAGCCATCTCCTCACGTCCACCATAAGTAGTTTCACCGATGGTGACCTGCCATTCATTGATATTGCCAATCACATTATAAGTCTCGGCAGCCTCCGGAATCTCACCATGATATTTATTGGTATCCCAATCGTAAATCTTACGCATCTCGCCCTTAGCATGCTTACCGGCAGGAAAATGACAGAGATTTTGGAACATACCATAGTCATCAGCACTATATGAACACATCACAGATCCATCAACCGATGCTTTTTTCCCTACTATAAAGTTGGTACATGCCTCAGCCTCAGAGACACTGCCCAACATAGCCACAGCCATCAAGGCAGAAGCAAAAATCTTATTCATAAAATATACCTTAATTTATATATACAAAAAGAGAAGAGCATTTGAATTCTTCACTCTTCCCTCTTCATTCTTCACTTATTCGCAAGCCTTGAAACTCATATCCAAGCCCTTCACACTATGTGTCAAGGCACCAACTGAGATGAAATCAACTCCCTGCTCTGCATAATCGCGGATGGTATCGTAAGTGATACCGCCAGAAGACTCAGTCTCATACTTACCTGCGATGATGTCTACTGCCTTCTTAGTATCAGGCACAGAGAAGTTATCGAGCATGATACGATTTACACCACCATGCTTCAATACCTGGTCAAGTTCATCGAAACTGCGAACCTCGATTTCAATCTTTAGGTCGAGGCCCTTCTCCTTCAGATAAGCATGGCAACGGTCGATTGCGTTATCGATACCACCAGCAAAATCGATATGGTTATCTTTCAAGAGAATCATATCAAAAAGACCAATGCGATGGTTCATACCACCACCAATCTTCACAGCCTGCTTCTCCAACATACGGAGACCTGGAGTAGTCTTACGGGTGTCAAGGATATGAGTCTTTGTACCCTCAAGACGCTTTACATACTTAGCAGTCATGGTAGCAATGCCACTCATACGCTGCATGATATTGAGCATCAAACGCTCTGTCTGGAGCAAAGAACGGGTCTTACCCTCTACAATCATTGCAATGTCACCCTTCTTAACATGGGTTCCATCCTGAAGCAACACTTCTACCTTCATGGTAGGATCGAAACGGGCAAATACCTTCTTTGCCATTTCAACACCTGCCAACACACCATCTTCCTTGATAAGCAAGTGGCTCTTACCCATGGCGTCTTCTGGGATACAACACAAAGTTGTGTGGTCGCCATCACCGATATCCTCAGCAAATGCCAAGTCTATCAACTTGTCTTCTAATTGATCTACGCTTAACATATTATTAATGTTTATGTTTAATGTTTATTGATTACTTTTCCGTTCCACAGGGCACGAAGGATGCCTTCCTCATCGCGTTCCACCCGGATTTCGCCGCCTAACCATTCGGTCATCGGCAACTCCTCGCGAAACTCGAAGTAGTTCACCACCCTGCCCTCTTGTATTTCTACCACAGCCTGCTGCAATATCGAGCCATCCGGCAATATCACCTGATGGGCTCCGCATCTCTTCATTTCAGCCATATCTTAAACATCCAGACTAATTACTCGTCATCTGAATAGGTTTATCAGGCATAGAAACCGGTGCACTGGTCGGAGGCGCCAAAGCTCCATCCGGACGCGCTGGAACACTCGGACCTGGTATACGGGTCTTACGAGCTGTATCTACTTTTGCCGAATCAGAAGATGCTGCAGAAGAAGAAACCGGTGCCACCTTTTTAGGATGCATACGGATGAGACGAATCTTATTGACAAACATCAGTTTAAGAGTCGTCAAAGAACCGGCATCAGAACTGAAGCCACCCTCATTCAACATAAAGTACCCCTTTATACATTTGATTCCAAGGCTATCATTATCAGCGAGTTCTACACTATAGTGCTGAGCACTCTGAATATGAATTACAGTCTGTGCCACACTATCGTTCTTGAACTGAACAGCCAGCAAAGCGATGCCATCACGCATACCATCCTGGAAGATAAACTGCGATTCGAAATCAAGACGGAACCGGTCACCCTTATGGAAAGCAGTATCAGCTTCAATTTTAAAACTGCGACTGTTGAAGCCCTCATCAGGCGAGAATACCATCGAAGTAGCATCCTTCCAGATATTGGCAGTATCGCCAACAGCAGTAAGATTGTCAAAATCACTATTTCCTGTACTGTTTCCACCCAATGCAACCACCTCTTTATCCAATCTTTCAGCCAAATCCTTATACACATCATGCAGCAATTCTGTATGGCGCATATAATAAACCATCGAACTGTCGAAGTCTGCCGAGGTGACATCATGTTTCTTCAGTACAGCCTCGCGATAAGCCAGACTATTCTTCTCACTACCACCGTCTTCGTTCTGCGCCATAGCAAGAGCGATGTGATAATCGAAGAGAATATCCGTCATCTTTCCTTTAGAGAGCACATCTCTTGGCAGCGAAGGCTTGCAAGAAGCAAAGGCTGCACAAAAGGTTACTATCCAACAGAGATAAAGAAAAGCTTTCTTCATGATTACTTGTCCTCCTTATTTTCTTGAGATTGAGACTTTATCTTTTCTTCAGCAGTTTCAATAAAAGAAGAATCTTTAACCTTCTTCTCCTTATCATCACCTCCGAGAGCTTCCAGTTCTTTTCTACAGAAAAGCAAGAGAGAAATGATGCCGACTGATACACAGGAATCTGCAAAATTGAATACAGGATCGAAGAATGTACCATGCTGTCCACCCCAGAAAGGGAACCATTCAGGCCATGTATAGGTGAAGAACGGAAAACGGAACATATCGACCACCTTGCCCATGAGCACGGGTGCATACCCCTCGCCGAAAGGCACAAGATAAGATACATAATAAGGTGAGGCACCGGTGAAGATAAGTCCGTAGAAGATGGAATCAATCATATTGCCGATTGCACCTGTCAGAACCAGTGCCACCAAAATGATGTATAACAAGCGATAGGTACCACGCTTAATGATGCGATGCAGATAAATGCTCAAAGCACAGATGGCTACCAGGCGCAACAGACTTAGCCAGAACTTGCCGATAAACGACATACCCCAAGCCATTCCGTTGTTCTCAACAAATTCGATATAAAACCAATCAGTAACACGAACAGACTCGCCAAGGCAAAAATGGGTCTTGATGTACACCTTGATAATCTGATCGATAACAAGAAGCACAACCACCATTGCCGTGACGAGCCATCCGTATTTAATTTTACTTGTTTTCTCCATTTATTACTTTTTTCTAGCCTCCTTAGAAGCTACACTCAAAGTGGCATGAGGTACAGCACGCAAACGCTCCTTAGGAATCAACTCACCTGTTTCGCGGTCAATACCATAGGTCTTGTTCTGGATACGAACCAAAGCTGCTTCCAATCCCTTGATGAACTTCTGCTGACGCTGGGCCATCTGGATGATTTCTTCCTTACTTTGTGCTTCACTACCCTCCTCAAGAGCCTTGTAGGTTGGTGATGTATCTACCACATCATTACTGTCTGAGTGGTTCAGCTGAGCCATGCAATCATGATAAGTCTGCTTTGCCACCTTCAATTTCTCATCAATAATAGCGCGGAACTCCTCGAGCTCCTGATCGCTATAACGTAGTTTTTCGTTAGCCATAGATGTTATCTATTATGTTATTTGTTAATGTTTTTAGGAAATAAGGGCTAGAAAGTTAGAAGCAAGCAGTTTGGAAATGCTCCTAACTTCTAACTCCTAACTCCTAACTATTTAATTCTTCTCTACGAGAATGTTCAACTTAAAGTCATCAAACTCGGTCTCAACACCTGCGTTGTCGCCGATTTCGATACTGTCTGCTAATACCTGACCCTTGATGTAGTCGGCGAATGCCTCGATGGCTGCGTCAGTCGCCTCATTAGGAGCCACAGTTACGTTGATGCGGTCGGTAATCTCCAGACCTGTCTCCTTGCGGAGGTTCTGGATACGGTTGATCAACTCACGAGCCATACCCTCCTTCTTCAATTCTGGGGTCAACTCTACCTCAAGCGCTACGGTCAGATTGCCCTCGTTAGATACGAGCCATCCTGGAATATCCTCAGAGATAATCTCCACGTCGGCTACCTCTACCACGGCTTCCTGTCCGTCGATATTCAATGTGATGTTGCCAGCCTTCTCAAAAGCTGCAATCTGGTCCTGATCGAGCGCTGACATCTGGGCAGCAACACCCTTCATCAGCTTGCCGAACTTCTTACCCATCACTCTAAAGTTACACTTCACCTTCTTTACGAGAATACCCTGACCCTCAATGAAGTTAACCTCCTTCACGTTCACCTCGTTCTTCAACAGTCCTGCTACTGCCTCGATGTGTGCCTTCTGTACATCATCTACTGCAGGAATCATGATCTGCTGGAGTGGCTGACGCACCTTGATGTTCACCTTGCGGCGCAAAGCCAATACCATAGAAGTAATCTTCTGGGCGATGGCCATACGCTCCTCCAGGTCGGCATCGATAGCAGCCTCATCAGCTACAGGGAACTTATCGAGATGTACGCTCTCCAACTCGCCGCCCAAGTCGTGATACAACTCGTCTGCATAGAATGGAGCGAATGGTGCCAGCAGCTTAGCCACTGTCATCAGGCAGGTATAGAGAGTCTGGTAAGCACTCTGCTTATCCTCGCTCATCTCCTTACCCCAGAAACGTTTACGGTTCAGACGAACGTACCAGTTAGAGAGGTCATCGTTGACGAAAGCATCGATGAGACGGCCTGCGCGGGTTGGATCATAGCCAGCCAACTCTCTGTCAACGCCCTTGATGAGGGTATTGAGTGAAGAGAGAATCCAGCGGTCAATCTCTGGGCGCTTCTCGAATGGCACCTGAGCAGTCTCTGCATCGAAACCATCTACATTAGCATAGAGAGCGAAGAAGCTGTAGGTATTATATAAGGTACCGAAGAACTTACGACGGGTCTCGTCCACACCATTAGGGTCGAACTTGAGGTTGTCCCAAGGCTCGCTGTTGGTCATCATATAGAAACGAACAGGATCGGCACCATACTTGTCAATCATCTCGAATGGGTTAGTCACGTTACCCACGTGCTTACTCATCTTGTTACCCTTGGCATCGAGAACGAGACCAGAAGAGATTACGTTCTTGAAGGCTACGCTATCGAATACCATGGTAGCGATGGCGTGCAGGGTAAAGAACCATCCACGGGTCTGATCCACGCCCTCGTTGATGAAGTCGGCTGGATAGAACTTAGGAGGAATAGCATATCCCTCGTAGGTGCTGTGGATGAGTGCATCGCGGTCTGCCTCTGTGCCACGGGCCATCTCACCCTCGAATGGGTAGTGGAGCTGGGCGTAAGGCATTGAACCTGAATCGAACCAAACGTCGATGAGGTCGCTCTCACGATACATTGGCTTGCCCTCCTCGTTAACCAATACAATCTTGTCAACGTATGGACGGTGGAGGTCAATCTTATCATAGTTCTCCTGACTGTAGTCGCCAGGAACGAAACCATTCTCCTTCAATGGGTTGCTCTGCATGATACCGGCAGCCACAGACTTCTCGATTTCAGCATAGAGTTCCTCAAGGCTGCCGATGCACTTCTCGCCACGGTTCTCGTCACGCCAGATTGGCAATGGAGTACCCCAGAAGCGGGAACGTGAAAGGTTCCAGTCGTTCAGGTTCTCAAGCCAGTTGCCGAAACGGCCTGTACCGGTGCTCTCAGGCTGCCAGTTGATGGTCTTGTTGAGTTCTACCATGCGCTCCTTGCGGGCTGTATCCTTGATAAACCAGCTATCCAATGGATAATAGAGGATAGGCTTGTCGGTACGCCAACAGTGAGGATAGTTGTGCACGTGCTTCTCGCTCTTGAAAGCCTTGCCCTCCTGCTTCAACTCGTAGCAGAGTACGATGTTCAGGTCTTCAGCCTTATCAGAAGCCTTCTTGTCCCAGACGCCATCCACATTAAACTGTGGGTCGTAGGCATTCTTCACGTAGCCGCCTGCGTGATGAGCATATGCCTCCTTGTTGACGCAAGCGTTCACGAAGTTGGCATCGAGGTCTTCGATGAGATAGAACTTACCCTGGAGGTCAACCATTGGGCGGGTCTCGCCCTTCTTATTAATAAGGTAGAGAGCTGGGATGTTGGCATCCTTAGCCACCTTGGCATCATCGGCACCGAATGTAGGAGCGATGTGAACGATACCTGTACCGTCATCGGTAGTAACGTAGTCGCCGAGGATTACGCGGAAAGCCTCACTCTCCATCTCGACGAACTGATCGCGACCATCCTCAGAAGCGAACACCTTCTCAGGATGAGCAGCAGCATATTCTGTTACGAAAGCCGGTGCGAAGAGATCAACCTTCTCGCATGGCTTTACCCATGGCAGGAGCTGCTCGTAGTGCATGCCTTCGAGGTCGGTACCCTTCATGTGGTCGACAATGCGCCAAGGGCACTGCTTCTTCTCCTTGTCGAATGGCAGGAGATCGCCTTCCTTGCACTCCTGGTCTGCCTTCAGATATGAACCAACCAGAGCCTCAGCCATCACGAGTGTCATAGGCTCGCCATTGTAGAGGTTGTAGGTCTCGATGGCTACATAGTCAATCTTAGGACCCACACAGAGAGCCACGTTTGATGGCAAAGTCCAAGGTGTAGTGGTCCATGCGATGAAGTATGGCTTGCCCCACTTGGTCCACTCAGCCTTAGGATCCTTGATGAGGAACTGGGCTGTGGTGGTGAGGTCCTTAACATCGCGATAGCAGCCAGGCTGGTTCAACTCGTGAGAGCTCAAGCCTGTACCTGCACCTGGAGAGTATGGCTGGATGGTGTAACCCTTGTAGAGCATCCCCTTGTTGTAGAGCTGCTTGAGGAGCCACCAGAGAGTCTCGATATACTTGTTATCGTAGGTGATATAAGGATGATCGAGATCTACGAAGTAACCCATCTTCTCAGTCAACTCGCGCCACTCAGCGGTGAACTTCATCACGTTCTCGCGGCACTTGTGGTTGTAATCCTCTGTAGAGATATACTTCTCTGAAGCCTTGTTGTCAATATCCTTCTTGGTGATGCCGAGTTCCTTCTCGACACCGAGTTCAACAGGGAGTCCGTGGGTATCCCATCCCGCCTTGCGGTGAACCTGGAACCCCTTCATGGTCTTGTATCTGTTGAATGTATCCTTGATACTACGTGCCAACACGTGGTGAATACCCGGGTGGCCATTAGCTGATGGAGGTCCCTCGAAGAAGATAAACTGAGGGCAGCCTTCACGCTCGTCGATAGACTTGTGGAAGATATCATTCTTCTCCCACGCTGCGAGTACGTCATTGTTGGTCTGTGTAAGATTCAGACCATTATGCTCGGCAAATTTCTTAGCCATATTATCTATTTATTTTTTATATTGTTTTTACTTTTGGGCGCAAAGTTACAAAAAAAAAAGGTTTTACCCAAAATCTTTAATATATTTTCTACTTATATATACAAAAAAGACTCCTAAATGGCTGAAAATTTGTTCTATTCAAGCCATTTAGGAGTACTTAAACCTAAAATAAATGAAATATGATAAACTAAATGTTTCTAAAAGTAATGGCGGCTAACCATTGGCTACTTGATAACAAACTTCTTGCCATTGCAGATGTACATACCTGGAGCCAGAACGTATTCTGCATCAGAAACCTTGTTCACTTCGGCAACCTTCTGACCGTTGATAGAGTAAATCTTCAACTTAGCAGGAGCCTTCTTGCTACCTACCTGGTTGATACCTGTTGAGATAGACTCGTTGGTCTTACCGTCACGGTTATAAACTGCACCGTTTTCGAATTTCAAGTCCTTTGTCTGCTGCCCACTGCCGTTGTTGAAGATGATCATAGTAGGAGCAGTTGTCAAATCGCCATCATACTTCCACATCCAAACATCAAGACCATTCTTCTTCATGTTAGTCTTGGTACAGCTTACACCTGGCCAGTTACCACCGGTAAAGTTGTCTGTACCATTCCAAGCCCAGCAATCTACCTGACTCCAGTCTGAAGGAGCGAGGAAGTAAGCGAAGATACCTGTTGGAGTAGGAATAACTACCTCTTTAATCTTGTTGAAGGTTGCAGAACCAGTCTTGGTTTCGTTATCTGCATTGGTTGCACTCCAAGTTACAGTCTTGCTCTCGCCTTCCATCATGTCAGCACCGAGTGTGAATGTAGCAGCCTTACCAGGGGTAAGAGCCACCTGCTCACCATTACCGATCTTGTACCAACCGCTCTTGGCATTGTTGCTCAATGTGGCTGTTACAGTGACAGTCTTCTCGAAGTCACCACCGTTAGGGCTCAAAGTAACCTTGGCAGCAGTATTGACAGGAGCGTCAATCTTCTGAGCATTTGCACCGCCGTCACACTTCAGGTAGATATCACCTGTGATACCAGAGATTTCACCAGACTGTGCACCGCTATTATTATTCAAGATGACATTGAAGTTATCTACGCCATCAAAAGCGTAAGTCCAGTACTTTTCGCCATTGATTTCTTCAGACTCTGTCATCTTTGTACCAGGCCAATCGCCTGTCAATTTCTTAACAGAAGAACCTTTTGACCAAGCATAGATAAAAGGAGCATTTTCTGCCTGTACGTAAACCATGATAGTAGCATTAGGGTCCACCTTCTTGAAGGTCAAGCTACCGCTCTTTACTTTACCGTCCTGGGCCTCTGCGCTCCACTCAATAGTCTTGGTGTCGCCAAAGTTCATACCTTCGCCTATGGTAAGGTTCTCACTCACACCAGGAGTCAAGTTCACCTTATCCTGACCTTGTATCTGATACCAACCAGACTTAGCGTCTTCAGAGAGAGTAACTGTCAGGTTAATAGTCTCAGTACGGAATGATCCACCTGCCTGTGAGAATAAAACGCTTGCTGGCTGAATAGGGCCCTGCTCGTTCCAAATTGTACCAGCCTCTTCATTACCATCATAAGCCTGACCGTCCAGAGACTTAGCTGTAGTATCGTAGATGAAAGCACCATCCTCACCGATCTTGCCATCCTTCCAGTCCTTTACGAGAACACGGAGCTGACCCTGAGTAGAAGGAGCTTCTACTTCAATAGTAGAACCTGTATATGTCTTACCAGTTACCACGTCGGTATAAGTACCAGCTGGGCAATCTGTGAAGGTAGCACCACCATTGAGGGCTACGAGCGCATAGCAATCCTTAGTAGCACGCTTGAAAGCGATACCATTCTTACCTGTTGCCTTACAACCATCTGTTGTCCACTGACCCTTACGGAGAGCAGGAACAGCCTGACGAATCTTGTTCAAACGGATGAGGTGCTGAGCTACATCGTGATTCAAAGAAGCAGCTACGTTACCTGTAGCCTTATACTCACCGAAGTCTGTTGCTGTTACATCACCTGTGATATAACCACCGAAGTAAGCACGACCAGTTTCTGAAAGAGGACCGTTAGGACCTGGGGCGATTCTTACACCACGACGGAAACCAACCTCAGAACCATAGTAGATACATGGAATACCACGGAAGGTAAACAAGAGAGAGAGGTTCTCAGCCCACTGAGCATCTGTACCACCGAAACGGTTGAGATCGTTAGGGCCTGGACTGTAGTCATGGCTGTCAATATATACTACATTGTATGTAGCGTCATTATAGAGTTCGTCTTCCGCTGAAAGACGGAATGCATCTTTAGCTGTATTGTAGCTATAGTGCATTGGGAAGTCGATGACATTAAAACCACTTGCCTCAGAATAGTCTGGCTCATGCCATGCACCATTGATCATCTTAGCATTTTCGCTCTTCTTGTCACCAAATGTTTCCTTACCGCAGAGTGCCTGAGGACCGATAGGTCCAGAACCCTCTGGCAATACCTGACTGTCCCAGAAGCTTTGGCTTCCATCCCACTGGTTCATCAAAGACTCATCAGACTTCCATGTATAGAAGTAGCAAGAAAGATTGGCCTGACCTCTATAGGTTGCTTCGTGACCACGGGTACAAACCTCACCATACATAAAGAAAGGAGCCTTGTTCAATCGCTTATTCTCGTACTGCTTACCGAGGGCAGCAAACTGTGGAACGAACTGATGGTTGAAAGTGAGTCGTGAGATGTGACCGGAGGTATCGATACGGAAACCATCCACACCCATCTTGATGAACTGACCATAGCAATCTACGAGATACTTAGCTACCTCGTCGTTCTCTGTATTGAGGTCAACACAGTCACCAGCAATCTGACCCCACCAACGGGATGGATCATCCCAACCGAACTGACCGTAATGGTGCCAGTAGTTGTGAATATCACGGTTCTGACCGTCCATATTCTTCATCATGGTAAGACGACGATGGTATTGATCTTTTGGAAGGATGGTCAGGTAGTCACTACCCAAAGTTTCTGTAGGGGTCATACAAGCATCGATGTAAGCTTGGTTGCGAAGTTGTGTATCACGATCGAACAGCTTGCAGAGCTTCTCCTCACCGAAGTTACCGGTGTGGTTGAGCACTATGTCAAGAATGATCTTGATACCCTTGGCGTGAGCCTTGTCGATGAGTTCCTGGAACATCACGTCACCGCTCTTACCATCACTGCTCTGATAGCGGCAGTCTACATGCTGGAAATCCATGGCATGATAGCCGTGGTAGTCATAACCGGATGCGTTCTGTACGACAGGAGTGATCCAGATGGCTGTGAAACCAAGCGCCTTGATGTAGTCGAGCTTGTCGATGACGCCCTGGAAGTCGCCTCGCCAGCAAGGGTCTTTTGTTTCAATCTGTGCTGCCTGATTGTCCCAGCAGAGCACATTGTTTTTAGGATCACCATCGTAGAAACGAGTGGTAATCATGAAATAGATACTTTCGTCTCGGAAGTCAGTACGATCGCTGGTAAACGTATCCGTAGCCATCGTCTGCATAGAGACCAACATGAGCATAAGAACCGCCCATAACTTTGCGGCAAGTTTTTTCATAATGAAATTGTTAAGTTTAAAATTGAATAGTTGAATAATTACACCACAAAATTACGAATTCTTTTTATATATACTATAAAACAATTCACTTTTCTATTGTTTTTTCTGTGCAATCGATTTCGCAACAACAAAGAAAAAGAGGCTGAATTTCGCAAAACGGATATTTGCAAAAATCAGCCTCATTCAGAGGATATTATGTACATAAACTGCTAACCGCAGGGGACAAACTCACACTACCCGCTTACAGAGCAGGCGAAGTGCTTATTTAAGTCCAAAAGTAGCGATAAGTTTATTTGATAACAAACTTCTTGCCATTGCAGATATACATACCTGGAGCCAGAACGTATTCTGCATCAGAAACCTTGTTTACTTCGGCAACCTTCACACCATTGATAGAGTAAATCTTCAACTTAGCAGGAGCCTTCTTGCTACCTACCTGGTTGATACCTGTTGAGATAGACTCGTTGGTCTTACCGTCACGGTTATAAACTGCACCGTTTTCGAATTTCAAGTCCTTTGTCTGCTGCCCACTGCCGTTGTTGAAGATGATCATAGTAGGAGCAGTTGTCAAATCGCCATCATACTTCCACATCCAAACATCAAGACCATTCTTCTTCATGTCAGTCTTGGTACAGCTTATACCTGGCCAGTTACCACCGGTAAAGTTGTCTGTATCATTCCAAGCCCAGCAGTCAACCTGATTCCAGTCAGAAGGAGCGAGGAAGTAAGCGAAAATACCTGTTGGAGTAGGAATAACTACCTCTTTCATCTTGTTGAAGGTAGCAGAACCTGTCTTGGTTTCGTTATCAGCATTGGTTGCACTCCAAGTTACAGTCTTGCTCTCGCCTTCCATCATGTCAGCACCGAGAGTGAAGGTAGCAGCCTTACCAGGAACAAGAGCCACCTGCTCACCATCGCCGATCTTATACCAACCGCTCTTGGCATTGTTGCTGAGGGTTGCTGTTACGGAGATAGTCTTCTGGAAGTCACCACCATTAGGACTCAAAGTAACCTTGGCAGCAGTATTGACAGGAGCGTCAATCTTCTTGGCACTTGTACCACCATCATACTCCAAGTAGATATCACCTGTGATACCTTCAAACTTACCCGACTGAGCACTGTTACCATTATTCAAGATGACATTGAAACTCTCAACGTCATCAAAAGAGTAAGTCCAGTATTTAGCACCATCGATTTCCTCTGGGCCGTTCATTACCTTACCAGGCCATGCACCAGTCAAATCCTTGCCGTCAGTACCTGTTGTCCAAGCGTGGATATAAGGAGCTTTTTCTGCCTTTACTGTTACCGTAATAGAAGCATTAGGATCTACCTTGGTATAAGTAACCTTACCTGTCTTCTCCTTGCCCTCAGAGCTTGTTGCACTCCAAGTCACAGTCTTGGTGTCCTTGAAGTTCATGTCTTCACCGATAGTGAAGGTGGCAGCCTCACCAGGAGTCAAATCTACCTTGTCCTGACCCTCTATCTGGTACCAACCAGACTTAGCGTCTTCAGAGAGTGTTGCGGTAACAGTTACCGTATTGGTGCGGAAACTTCCACCAACTGGAGAAAGAGAAACGCTTACTGGCGGAAGAGGAGCCTCGTCAACCCAAGTTGTACCAGCCTCTTCATTACCATCATAAGTCTGGCCACCCTTATGCTGAGCAGCAGTTTCGTAGATGAAAGCACCATCGTCAATGAGCTTTCCGCCCTTCCAGTCTTTCACGAGAACGCGAACCTGACCCTGATTGTTAGGAGCATCAACGGTGATAGTAGAACCTGTGTAAGTCTTACCTGTTACCAGGTCTGTGTAAGTACCAGCTGGGCAATCTGTGAAAGTAGCACCACCATTGAGGGCTACAAGTGCATAACTGTCCTTATAAGCACGCTTGAAAGCGATACCACCATTGGCCTTACAACCCTCGTCTGTCCACTGACCCTTACGGAGAGCAGGAACAGCCTGACGAATCTTGTTCAGACGGATGAGGTGCTGAGCCAAATCATGATTCAATGAGGCAGCCACATTACCAGAAGCCTTGTATTCACCGAAGTCTGATGCTTCTACATCACCTGTGATATAACCACCGAAGTAAGCACGACCAGTGTTAGAAAGAGGACCATTAGGACCTTTGTCAATCACAGAACCACGACGGAAACCTACCTCAGAACCATAATAGAGACATGGGATTCCACGGAAGGTAAACATCAGAGAGAGATTCTCTGCCCACTGAGCATCACTACCATCGAAACGGATACCATCACTTGGCTGAGGACCGTAGTCATGACTGTCTACATATACCACATTGAAAGTAGCATCATTGTATTTCATATCACCAGACTTAGCCAAGCCGTATGCACTTCCTGCATTAGAGAAGTTGTAGTGCAATGGGAAGTCGATTACATTGAAACCGCTTGACTGAGAATAGTCTGGCTCATGCCATGCACCATTCAGCATAAAGGTATTATTGCTTTCAGGAGAATCAGCATTATCTTTCTCGCAGAGAGGCATCAGCTTAGCATCATAACCTGTACCACTGTCATAGATTTCCTGAGTGTCCCAGTATGACTGGCTGCCATCAAAGCCATCCATCAGTTCCTTTGGAGCCTTCCATGTATAATAATAAGGTGAAAGGTTGTCCTGACCACGGTACTGCACACTACCGAAACGGGCACAAACCTCACCATACATGAAGAAAGGAGCCTTGTTCAATCGCTTGTCCTCGTACTGCTTACCGAGGGCAGCAAACTGAGGAATGAACTGCTTGCAGAAGGTAAGACGTGAGATATGACCGGATGTATCAATACGGAAACCATCGACACCCATCTTGATGAAATTGCCATAGCATTTGACAAGATATTCAGCCACTGTATTATTCTCAGTATTGAGGTCCACACAGTCACCTGCAATCTGAGCCCACCAACGATTAGGTAAGTCCCAGTTGAAGTTACCGAAATGGTGCCAGTAGTTGTGGGAATCACGATTCTGACCATCGGTATTCTTCATCATGGCAAGACGACGCTGATACTGAAAGCCTGGCTGAAGAGTCGGATAGTCACTACCCAATGTTTCGAAATTAGGAATCATACAAGCATTGATGTCTGCCTGGTTGCGAAGACGAGTATCACGGTCGAACTCCTTGCAAAAATGCTCCTCACCGAAGTTACCGGTGTGGTTGAGCACGATATCGAGGATAATCTTGATACCCTTGGCGTGAGCCTTGTCGATGAGTTCCTGGAACATCACGTCACCGCTCTTACCATCACTGCTCTGATAGCGGCAGTCTACATGCTGGAAATCCATGGCATGATAGCCGTGGTAGTCATAACCGGATGCATTCTGTACGACAGGAGTAATCCAGATGGCAGTGAAACCTAACGCCTTGATGTAGTCGAGCTTGTCGATGACACCCTGGAAGTCACCTCGCCAACAAGGGTCCTTGGTACTCTTCTGTGCTTCCTGGTTGTCCCAGCAGAGCACATTGTTACTTGGATCACCATCGTAGAAACGAGTGGTCATCATGAAATAGATACTTTCGTCTCGGAAGTCAGTACGATTCGATGTAAACACATCGGTAGCCATCGACTGCAAGGAGACCAACATGAGCATAAGAACCGCCCATAATTTTGCGACAAGTTTTTTCATAATGAAATTGTTAAGTTTAAAATTGAATAGTTGAATAATTACACCGCAATATTACGAATTCTTTTTATAAATACTATAAAACAATTCACTTTTCTATTGTTTTTCCTGTGCAATCGATTTCGCAACAACAAAGAAAAAGAGGCTGAATTTCACAAAACGAATATTTGCAAAAATCAGCCTCTTTCAGAGGATATTATGTACATAAACTGCTAACCGTATGGGGACAAACTCACACTACCCGCTTACAGAGCAGGCGAAGTGCTTGTTTAAGTCCAAAAGTAGCGGTAAGTTTATTTGATAACAAACTTCTTGCCATTGCAGATATACATACCTGGAGCCAGAACGTATTCTGCATCAGAAACCTTGTTTACTTCGGCTACCTTCACACCGTTGATAGAATAGATCTTCAACTTAGCTGTCTTCTGGACTGTTGTAGCCTGACTGATACCTGTAACAACTTCGTTGGTCTTACCATCACGGTTATAGACTGCACCGTTTACGAAATCCAAGTCTTTTGTCTGCTGACCATTACCGCCATTATTAAAGATAATCTTGGTAGGAGTACTTGTCAAGTCGCCATCATACTTCCACATCCAGACATCCATACCATTCTTCTTCTCACCAGTCTTGGTACAAGCTACACCTGGCCAGTTGCCACCGGTAAAGTTATCTGCATCATTCCAAGCCCAGCAGTCAACCTGACTCCAATCTGAAGGAGCGAGGAAGTAAGCGAAGATACCTGTTGGAGTAGGAATAACTACCTCTTTAATCTTGTTGAAGGTTGCAGAACCAGTCTTGGTTTCGTTATCTGCATTGGTTGCACTCCAAGTTACAGTCTTGCTCTCGCCTTCCATCATGTCAGCACCGAGAGTGAAGGTAACTGGCTTACCTGGAGTCAGATTAACCTGCTCGCCGTCGCCAATCTTATACCAACCGCTCTTGGCATTATCGCTGAGGGTTGCGTTTACAGTAATAGTCTTCTCGAAGTCACCACCATTAGGACTCAAAGTAACCTTGGCTGCTGTGTTGACAGGAGCATCGAGCGTCTTGACACTTGAGCCACCGTCATATTCCAAGTAGATATCACCTGTGATACCAGTGATGTCACTCGACTGCTTGTCGTTACCATTATTCAGAATCACATTGAAGCTCTCTACTCCATCGAAAGTCTTGTACCAGTAGTTGACACCACCAATCTCTTCAGGACCATCCATAATCTTACCGTGCCATGCACCAGTCAACTCTTTAGTTGGAGTGCCAGGAACCCAAGCATAGATCGTTGGAGCCTTGTCTGCCTTTACATATACGGTGATAGCTGCGTTAGGATCCACCTTGGTGAAGGTAACCTTACCATCCTTCACCTTTTCTTCATTCTTGGCAAACCATGTTACAGTCTTGGTCTGCTTGAAGTTCATGCCTTCGCCGATAGTGAATGTCTTGGTCTCGCCTGGAGCCAGCTCTACCTTGTCCTGACCTTCTACCTGGAACCAACCAGAAGTTGCCTTACCGCTAAGGCTTACCTCTACAGTAACAGTATTAGTGCGGAATGTACCACCATTCTGAGAGAATTTCAAACCAAACTCATTAGTTTGTGGCTCAACCCATGTTGTACCATCTTCCTCATGACCATCGTAAGCCTTTTCAGCCTCTGACTTAGCCTTAGGAGTCTCATTATAGATGAAAGGACCATCCTCACCTATCTGACCGCCCTTCCAGTCCTTCACGAGAACACGGAGCTGACCCTGAGTAGCAGGAGCTTCAACGGTGATAGTAGTACCAGTGTATGTCTTACCTGTTACCACGTCGGTATAAGTACCATCAGGGCAACCTGTGAAAGTAGCACCACCATTGAGGGCTACGAGTGCATAGCTATCATTCTTGTAAGCACGCTTGAAGGCGATACCACCCTTGACAGGAGTACAACCCTCGTCGGTCCACTGACCCTTACGCAAAGCAGGAACAGCCTGACGAATCTTGTTTAGGCGGATGAGGTGCTGAGCGACATCATGATTCAATGTAGCAGCAGCATTACCTGTAGCTGTGTAGTCACCGAAATCCTTGGCTTTTACATCACCTGTGATGTAGCCACCGAAGTAAGCACGACCAGTTTCAGAGAGAGGACCGTGAGGACCATTGTCAATCGCTGCACCGCGACGGAAAGCAATCTCAGAACCATAATAGAGACATGGAATACCACGGAAGGTGAACATCAGAGAGAGGTTCTCTGCCCACTGAGCGTCTGAACCACCGAAACGGAGTTTGTCGTCATATTGCTGAGGTCCATAGTCATGGCTGTCAACATATACTACATTATAGGTAGCATCATTATATTTCTTGTCACCTGACTTTGCCAAACCGTATGCGGCAGCAGCATTACCGAAGTTGTAGTGCAATGGGAAGTCGATCACATGGAAACCACTTGCCTGAGAATAGTCTGGCTCATGCCACTTACCATTCACCATAAAGGTATTGTCGCTTGTTGGTGTTGGGGCATTGTCTGACTCACAGAGAGCCATCTGATGGTCATCCACACCTGTACCGCCATTGGCTTTATCAAAGAGTACCTGTGTATCCCAGTAAGACTGGCTACCATCCCATTTGTCGAGCAAGTCCTGTGGAGCATTCCATGTGTAATAATAGCAAGAGAGGTTCTCCTGACCACGGTATGTGACATCACTGTAACGGGCACAAACCTCACCATACATGAAGAAAGGAGCCTGGTTCAATCGCTTGTCCTTGTACTGCTCACCAAGAGCTGTAAACTGAGGAATGAACTGCTTGCAGAATGTCAAACGTGAGATGTGACCGGAAGTATCGATACGGAATCCATCTACACCCATCTTGATAAAGCTGCCGTAGCACTTCACGAGATAATCTGCCACATAGTCGTTCTCGGTGTTCAGATCCACGCAGTCACCAGCAATCTGTGCCCACCAGCGGTTAGGAAAGTCCCAGTTAAAGTCACCAAAGTGGTGCCAGTAGTTGTGAGTATCCTGGTTCTTGCCACGGATATTCTTCATCAGGGCAAGACGACGCTGATACTGCTCATAAGCAACACTTGTAAGGTAGTCGGAACCCAACTTCTCCTCATTAGGAATCATACAAGCATCGATGAGTGCCTGAGTTGCCAAGTCGGTATCACGGTCAAACTCCTTGCAGAGTGTCTGCTCACCGAAGTTACCGGTGTGGTTGAGCACGACGTCGAGGATAATCTTGATACCCTTTGCATGTGCCTTATCAATGAGTTCCTGGAACATGGCGTCACCGTCCTTGCTACCATCGCTGCTCTGATAACGGCAGTCAACATGTTGGAAATCCATGGCATGATAACCATGGTAATCATAACCGGAAGCGTTCTGCACTACTGGTGTAATCCAGATGGCTGTAAAACCCAATGCCTTGATGTAGTCGAGCTTGTCGATGACACCCTGGAAGTCGCCTCGCCAGCAAGGGTCTTTTGTTTCAATCTGCGCTGACTGGTTGTCCCAGCAGAGCACATTGTTTCCTGTGTCACCATCGTAGAAACGCGTGGTCATCATAAAATAGATACTTTCGTCTCGGAAATCAGTACGATTGCTAGTAAACGTGTCTGTAGCCATCGTCTGCATGGAGACCAACATGAGCATTAAAACTGCCCATAATTTTGCGGCAAGTTTCTTCATAATGAAATTGTTAAGTTAAAATTGAATAGTTGAATTATCTTCCGCAAAATTACAAACTATTTCTATCCGCCCAACAAGATATTTCACTTTTCTGCTGATATTTTTGTGCAATCGATTTCACAAATATTAAGAAAAAGAGGCTGGATTCTGTAAAACAAATATTTACAAAATCCAGCCCCTTTAAGAGTATATAATTAATATAACGGGCGCGCCAGGAAATAGAAAGAATATTGTACTTTTGGCTTGTCCGAAATCAATTTCAGAGGTTTTCAGCCTCTTGCAGCCAGATGGCAGATGCAGCATCACTAGGCATACGCCAGTCGCCACGAGGGCTGAGGCTTACGCTACCTACTTTCGGGCCATCTGGCAGACAACTGCGCTTGAACTGCTGATTGAAGAAACGGCGCACGAAGGTCTTCAGCCACTTTTTGATAGTCTCCTCATCATAGCTGTCAGGATCATTATCACTGATCTTTACACGCTCCAGTTCGGAATCAATAAATGCCTTCTTTGCCAACATGTAAATCTTGGAAGGACGGAAACCGAAACGCAGGAAATAGTAGAGGAAGAAATCATGCAGTTCGTATGGTCCCACCAAATCTTCCGTCTTCTGCTTGATATTTCCATTCTCATCTGCCGGAATCAACTCTGGACTGATAGGAGTATCGATGATATCACGAAGGGTGATGCGGCTCTGTTCGTCTACCCCACTCTCTGCAACATGATTTACGAGATGTCGGATCAGGGTCTTAGGAATGCTGGCATTCACGCCATACATGCTCATGTGGTCACCATTATAGGTAGCCCATCCTAATGCCAACTCTGAAAGGTCGCCGGTACCGATAACCATACCACCCATCTTATTGGCTAAATCCATCAGAATCTGGGTACGTTCACGAGCCTGGGAATTCTCGTAAGTCACATCATGCACACTGGCATCCTGACCGATGTCCTCAAAGTGCTGGATTACAGCCTTGGCGATGCTGATTTCCTTAATGGTAATACCAAGACTCTGCATCAGCGAGATAGCATTATTGTAGGTTCTGTCTGTGGTTCCGAATCCCGGCATAGTGACACCTACGATACCCTTTCGGTTCATTTTGAGTTTATCAAAAGCTTTTACACAAACGAGTAAGGCCAGCGTAGAATCCAAACCGCCGCTAATACCGATTACTACGGTCTTGGCATGGGTATGAACGATACGCTTGGCTAGTCCCATGAGTTGGATATTGAAAATTTCCTCGCAAGAGGCATTCATATCGCTGCTGGTAGGAATAAACGGATGAGGATTCACCTCACGTTCCAACACAAAATCGCGTTCATTTTCGGTAGGATCGGCTTCGATATTACGGATATTGAACTGACCGCCGAGAACAGAATACTTAATATTGCGCTGGGCATTTACATACGTAGAATTCGTACGACGCTCAGAGCGGAGCTTCTCTACATCTATCTGTGAGATAACCATCTGCGGTTCAATAGAGAAACGTTCACTCTGTGAAAGTAAAACTCCATTCTCATAAATCAGGGCATTTCCGCCATAAACCACATCCTGCGTACTCTCACCGAATCCGCAGGAACTGTAGATATATCCGGTCATGGTACGGGCACTCTGCTGGCTGAGCAGACTCTTCAGATAATGATGTTTTCCGATGAGTTCGTCGCTTGCAGAAAGATTGAAAATCAAGTCTGCTCCTGCTAGCGCCAGTTTGTTGCTAGGAGGAGCCGGAGCCCATACATCTTCGCAGATTTCCACACCAAACTGTACGCCATCGAAAGTTTGAAAAATCTGAACATCAGGCGTCAGTTTCACCTTATGTCCGGCATAACGGACTTCGCAATCTCTCAGGTCCTGAGCCGAAGCAAACCAGCGTTTCTCATAAAACTCGCTGTAGTTTGGAAGATATGTCTTCGGTACAATACCGAGAATCTGTCCATGCTGGATAACGATACCACAATTGAGCAACAAGTCGCCCGCTATCACCGGCGCACCCACGATAGAGATGATATCGAGTTTGCGTGTGAAATCGAGCAACATCATCACTGCCTGCTCAGATGATTCAAGAAGCATCTGCTGACGGAAGAGATCCTGACAGGAATAGCCCGTAACAGAGAGTTCCGGAAATGTAATGATCTCTACACCCTTTCCCTCAGCCAGCGCTATCTGTTCCTCTATCTGCTGGGTATTGAAAATGACATCCCCCACCTTTACGGCAGGGATGGCACTAGCTACCTTAATAAATCCGTACTTCATAATAAATTACTTTATTGTTACCTGTGTAGCACCATAGCCATACTCCTGGAAAGAAGCATCCTGATAGGTGCAACTCTTATAGCGATAGTTCAACTCATGAATGAGAGTCTGGCGCAACACACCTTCGCCCTTTCCATGAATAAAGATAATTTTCTGTCCCTTCTTTTTCTTATATTCCTCCATGGTCTTCTTAAAGATATCCATCTGATAATGAAGAATATCTGCAGAATTCATTCCAGCAGTTGTTTCAAGCACTTCATCCGCATGAAGATCTATCACAAGGGTACCATCATCCTTCTTGCTTTTCTTCTTGCTGGTGTTGGCGACAACCTTCTCATCCTTATACATCTGCTCTTTCAGACGCTTGGAATCGATAACCAGCGGACGGGCTATTTCATCGTTCTCTACAATCGTAAAGAGATAGGCTGGAGTCTCGAAGAAATCGTTCTCTTCGAAAAGATGAAGTTTGTAGAATTTCACGGGATCGAGACGGAACTGAACATCTGTTGCCGGCTTTAGGAGAAATGGCTTGTCCTTCTTGTAAGCTATCATCTGGATGGCGATATGCTCCATCTCGTTCAGAGCCTCACGACCGAATTCCTCGATGAAGAGTTTGGTATTCGGTTCTATTTCTCCCTCTGCTTTCAGAGTCCATGCATTTCCCTCAGCCACAAGATAGGTATAGTGGAGATAGTAGTTGCTGTCATTCACCATATAGGTCTCGAAACGGGTATTGGTTACGTCCTTGATGTTGATAGGTACAAAGGCGAGATAAGCACTGAGTTTGTTGCCACCCGTACGTTCCTGAACCGGTTTCACAAAGGTTATCTCACGGTCGGCAGCATCATATTCCTCTACATCCATATCCACGTCATCGTGATCATTCAAGATAGCCTTGATACTCCGGCTGTCCTGATGCAGTTCGGTATTGGCATGCTCCTCAGCCTTCTGCTGCGCATCCATCTTAGCCGAAATCATCTTGCCCATGGAGTATTCATCCTGCTCCACCACAACCACCTCGTTGATAGGCATCGGAATCTCAAAACCATCCTCATCCTCAACGAGCACAATATTTTTACCTTGGAAGCCGGCAACCTTTCCGCCACCCACTTCGCTCAAGAATCTGACTTTATCTCCTTTTTTCATAATCTATTAATAATTTGTAATTGCAAAGATACAAAAGATATTGCAAAACAGGGCTTATTTTAATATTTTTAATGCTACTGATAAAAATAATCCTGTAAAAGATGCACCATGTTAGATATTTTTCCGTATCTTTGCAAAAAAAAGAAATAGTAACGAACCCTTTAAACTGAAAAGTTATGATTACATTTCCTTGCGCCAAGATCAATCTTGGTTTAAATATAGTTAGCAAGCGGAAAGATGGATACCACAATCTTGAAACGGTGTTCTACCCTATTCCGCTGACCGATGCACTTGAAATCAAGCTCATGGGCGATGAATTCCCTAGCGATGTTCCTTGTGATCTGAAGATTACAGGTAACGCAGTGGACTGCGATGAACAGAACAATCTCGTTGTAAAAGCTTATAATCTCCTGGCTGCCGACTTCAGGATTCCACGCATCCATGCTCACCTGGTGAAGCGTATTCCTTCGCAGGCAGGTTTGGGTGGCGGTTCTGCCGATGCAGCCTTCATGATCCGTTTGTTGGACGAGCGTTTCCGCCTCAACATCGGTAATGCGGAGATGGAAAAATATGCTGCCAAACTGGGCGCAGACTGTGCCTACTTCATTTCTGCTGACCCCGAAGATGGTGACACTGCATGCTATGCAGAAGGTATCGGCGAAGAACTGATGCCGGTAAGTGGTCCTGGCGATAATCTGAGGGGCTATCATCTGGTTGTGGTGAAGCGCGATGACATTGCCGTCAGCACCAAAGAGGCTTATGCAGCCATCACCCCACAGGCACCAGCCAAATGTTGCCGCGACATTGTACGCCAGCCTATCGAGACTTGGAAAGAGGAACTTGTCAACGATTTTGAGGCACCTATCTTCAAGATGCACCCGGAACTGCCTGAAATCAAACAGAAGCTGTACAAACTGGGTGCCGTATATGCAGCGATGAGTGGTAGCGGAAGTGCCATCTTCGGTATCTTCAAGCATAAACCTGCAAATATAGAGGAACAGTTCGAAGGAATGTTCTGTAAAATAATGAAACTTTAATTTTGTTAATAATTTACTCTAAATATAATGAACGAAGAAACACATCAGAAACTGATGACTATCAAGCGAAGCTTCCGCTTGCTGATGAACGGTCCGGGATCGCAATCTATGCGCGATAAGGGACTGGGATATAAACTGAATTGGGGCGTACCATTCTATGAACTGAAAAAGATGGCTGAGGAATATGGCAAAGACTATGACCTCGCCATCGAACTGTGGAAGGAAGATATCCGGGAGTGCAAGATTCTGGCTACACTCATTATGCCTGCCGATAAGATGCTTCCGGAAATCACAGATTTATGGATGGAACAGGTACAGAGTCAGGAGATGGCAGAGATGCTTGCCTTCAACCTTTTGCAGCACGTAGATTATGCGCCTGTCATCGCCTACCAGTGGATAGCAAGTGATAAGCCGCTCTATGAGATTGCCGGTTTCCAGCTCCTTGCCCGTCTTTTTGCCAATGGGAAAGAGCCTAACGAGCGTGGCATCAACGAATTCCTGGATCAGGCTGCCACAGCATTGCAGGGTGACAACATGGGAATAAAACATGCTGTCTCTAATGCGGTTCTCCGTTTCTGCGACTTCGGTGAAGATTTCGAGAAAATTGCAAGAGGCGCACTCAAGGGTATCTACGAGATTTAACGCTTCTGCAGATGCGGTCAGAAACAGGCCACAACCCTGCCGAAAATACGTCCCGACGTAGCATTTGCTGCGTCCCGACATACAAAAAAATACGTCCCGATGCAGCAAATGCTACGTCGGGACGTATTTTTATGGCTAATTTCGCCATTACATGAAATACTTCTGGTATTCGTTTTCGAAGTTCGGAGTGAAAACACCCTTGCCGATGTTTTCGCTGATTTCATCCTTGGCCCAGAATCTGCCACCGGCCAATTCTTCCTGGCTCGGTTTCACCTCGCCATCATATACACAGCGATGTACATAAACCAGTTCCTTTTCCCGCTGACTCTCAAAGACATAATGCCCAAGAGATTCCGGTTCAAAATCGGTGATACCCAATTCTTCCCTTACCTCGCGATGCAATGCCTGACTCACACTTTCGCCTAAATCAACATGACCGCCGCAGGCTGTATCCCATTTATCCGGCTGGATATCCTTCCAGGCTGGACGATGCTGCAGATACAGGTCACCCCGGCTGTTGAATACATGCAGATGAACAACCGGATGCAATATCTTGCTTCCGTCATGGGCATGACCGCGGGTAACAGCGCCCAGGATATTGCCCATTTCATCTACTATCGGAAATTCCTCGTTCTTATTATCTATCATCATTTTAAAAGTTTATAGTTAACAGTTTATAGCAGCTTCGCCGTATAGCAAGATTGCCCTATAAACTATCAACTCTTAACTATTAACTTTCTAAAGCGTTCCGTATTCATCAGAGTAGCGCAACATCTGGTCGACATAGCTCTCCTCATAATCCAATACCACGTCTGTAATTTCGCCTTCTTCATCCATCTCCAGCGTCATCTTCGGATTGATGAATCCCTTGTATGGAGCGAGATTCAGTTTCTTGTATCTTGCCAGTATCTCGCGATGCAATTCCGGATCAATATTCACGGCATACTTCTCTACCAACAGGCGGGCAGCCTCGAAATCACCCTCACTCTTGATGCGCTGAATTTCAGCAAGCAACTCACCGAAGAGATGGCGGAGCTTGGCATAATCATTAATCTTCACATAAGTCTTCGTCGTAATGATATTGCCCTCACTGTCCTTCAAAGCATCCTCGGCAGAAGCATAGTTCATATCCATCTTCACCAGTTCCACAGCACCCTCAGCATGTTCCATCACCCACCAGGCTATCAGCGCACGGTTGCGCATGTGGGCTTCCTCTATCTTGTCGCCTTCCTTGATGCGGATGGTCTGGGTGAGCAGACCGTTCATCAGATAACCGTAATACTGAGCCTTGTATGCCTCATCATTCGGAGTCAGACCCAGTTCTACCAATTTATGGTCGGCTACATAATAGAGTCCGAAAAGATCGGCTCTCGCCTCTTCTATCGTACTGCCATACGCCTTCAGTGCATCGGGGTCGGTACCAGGCAAGAGCTGTCCGCTACCATGTCCCAGACACTCATGCAGGTCGGTATGCAGATCATCTGTAATATCTTCGTACTGATTCATCAGACTGATGGTATCCTCGTCGATAACGAATTCATCGCGGAAACCATTGCCTTGAGCTGCCTTGTTATATGCCTCGGTCAGGTTACCGATGGTCACACTCTTAGAACCATATTCCTGACGAATCCAGTTGGCATTCGGAAGATTGATGCCGATAGCAGAAGCAGGATATTCCTCGCCACCCAACATCGCCGCACAAATGACATTGGCTGTAACACCCTTCACCTCCGGCTTGCGGAAACGTGGGTCTACAGGTGAATGGTCTTCAAACCACTGGGCATTCTGACTGATGGTCTGGGTGCGCTTCGTTGCTTCAAGATCCTTATATTCTACGATGCCTTCCCAAGTACCTTTCAGTCCGAGCGGATCGCCATACACTTCGATAAATCCGTTGATGAAATCAATCATTCCCTCGTGCTGCTGCACCCAGGCGATGCTGTAACGGTCGAAATCCTTCAGATCGCCTGTACGGTAATACTTCACCAGGAGATCGATGAGATGTTTCTGTTCCTCATTTTCTGCATATTTCTGAGCACGGAGCAACCAGGAAACAATCTCCTTGATAGCTGCGCCATAGAGTCCGTCTTCTGTCCATTTCAGCTCCACCAGTTCACCATTACGCTTGGTCAGTTTAGAGTTCAGTCCATACGAAGGTGCCTGTTCGTTGCCATCTTCCTTCATCCTGGCATAGAAACGTTCTACTTCTGCCTGAGAAACATTCTCATAGAAATTGCAGGCTGAAGTCTGTACCAGATCCTCGCCATCCGTCTGATTCACGCGCTTAGGCATAACTTCCGGATTGAAGATGACAGGCACCAGAATGCCCAACAGGTCTTCCTTGCTCTGTCCCTTGGAAAGAGGCAGATATTCATCGGCTACAGCCTCAACCATCTCATAGAAAGATTCCTCTGAAAATCCTGGCTCAAACTTTTCACATCCATAGTGATGATGGATGCCGCTGGCAAACCAGACACGTTTCAGGTAAACTTCGAAAGCCTTGAAATCTTCGCTTTCGCGATTACCCTCGTAATGACGGTATACAGCCTCCAGGGTTTTACGGATGCGCAGGTTGTATTTGCCCTGCTGGTCGAAGGTGATATCACGTCCCAAGAGGGTTGCCTTCGACAAGCAATAAATATAAATTTTCTGTGTGAGCGACAGGTTTTCGAAACCCTTCAGCTCATAACGGAGCATCTGGATATCGGCAAATCGCTCTTGAGTGTTTACATTACATTTTGCCATTTTTATCTGTATTTACCATGCAAAAGTAATACATTTTTTCCACATACCAAACTTTTCCTCCTGTTTTTCGCTCTTTGCAAAGTTTTTTACTTGAAATATGCACTTTTTCTTGGAGAAAACTTTTATTTATGCAGATTATTCATTACCTTTGCATGAAAATCAAGACAAAAACATGCCGGTAAAGGCAGAAAACATAAAACGGCAATCATGCAGATAAACGAGATATTAAAAAGCTATTTTGGATACGATTCCTTCCGCCCCAACCAGGAAACGATTATCAAAGAGGTAATGCAGGGACACGACTGTCTGGTTCTCATGCCGACTGGTGGTGGAAAGAGTCTGTGCTACCAGGTTCCCGCATTAGCGATGGAAGGTACTGCTGTGGTCATTTCACCGCTCATCAGTCTGATGCACGACCAGGTGGAGGCGCTCAAGGCAAACGGCATCCCGGCTGAGGCACTGAACAGCGGAAACGACACGACCGATGAACTCATCATCCGCCGCCGATGCGAGAAGGGAGAACTGAAACTTCTTTATGTTTCGCCCGAAAAACTCATCAGCGAGATACCTTATTTATTCAGCAACATCAAGATTTCGCTCTTTGCCGTTGACGAGGCCCACTGCATCAGCCAGTGGGGACACGATTTCCGTCCGGAGTATTCGCAACTCGGTATGCTGCACGAGAATTTCCGCAATGTCCCGGTGATGGCGCTCACAGCCACAGCCGACAAGATAACGCGCGAAGATATCATACGCCAGCTTCATCTCAATGGGCAGACGTTCGTAAGCAGTTTCGACCGCCCCAACCTCTCCCTCACCGTAAGACAGGAGAGCACCAAAAAGGCAAAGCTCCAATACATCACCCGCTTCATCAGTAATCATCCGGAAGAAGCAGGCATCATCTACTGTCTCTCCCGCAAGAACACCGAAATGGTAGCTCAGGAACTTATCGATCTGGGTATCAATGCCGCAGCCTATCATGCCGGAATGACTGCCCAGACCAGAGCATCAGTACAGGAGCGGTTCAAGATGGACCAGATTCAGGTGGTATGTGCTACCATCGCTTTCGGAATGGGCATCGACAAGAGTAATGTGCGCTGGGTAATCCACTATAATATGCCTAAAAGCATAGAGAGTTTCTATCAGGAAATAGGTAGAGCCGGAAGAGATGGAGCACCATCAGATACCGTGCTGTTCTATTCGATGGCCGACATCATCACCCTCCGTTCTTTCTGTGAAGAAAGCGGACAGCGTGATGTGAACATGGAGAAACTGCGCCGCATGGAGGAATATGCCGAATCGAGAGTATGCCGACGACGCATTCTGCTGAATTATTTTGGCGAGACATCATCCTGCAACTGCGGCAACTGTGATGTTTGCAAGAATCCTCCACGCACCTTCGACGGCACCATCAGAGCCCAGAAAGCCCTGAGTGCCGTGGTCCGTTCGGGTGAGCATATAGCAGTAGGTACCTGCATCGAAATTCTGAGAGGCATGCATTCTTCTGCAGTTGTGAAAAACAAATACAACGAGATGAAAACCTTCGGTGTGGGCAGGGATACAACATCTAAGGACTGGAATGCTTATCTGCTGCAGATGCTGCAGATGGGATTCTTCGAGATTGCTTACAACAACCACAACTACATGAAGGTTACCGATTTAGGCTGGAAGGTACTGAAGGGAGAACACCATGTTTCGCTGGCTTATATCGAAGAAGATGATAAAGCCACCCGTCCACAGAAAATGGTACGCAACAGGAAGGGCGCCATCGCCCAGCCGGGAAATCTCATTCCTGAGGTGCATGCCGAACGTGTCATCTTCCAGGAAGACTCGAAAGGCGTGGAAGACAAAGGGCTCTTTGAACACCTCAGAAAGATACGCAAGAACCTTGCCGACGAACAGGGTTATCCTCCATATATCGTACTCAGCGACAAGAGCCTTCATGAACTTGCAAGGATGAAACCTACCACAAAGAATGCCATGAGCCTGATCAGTGGTATCGGAGAATTCAAGCTCAATAAATATGGCGATACCTTCATCAAGGCTATCAGGAAATATACAGGACTATAAGATCTTGTCATCCTATCTTCCATTCCAGACAGTTCACCTCGTCCTTCACCGAGAAGTTCAAGCCTATCTTCACCACCTTCTTGCCGCTCATCTTGAAGGCGTCGACATAGTGCTTTGCCTCAATCTGGGCGAGAGCCTCCTCGGCACTCTTGTTGAACTTCAGTTCCATCACGTAGATGGTATCTGCCGTTTCCATCGTGATATCGATTCTGCCCTTCGCAGTATGCGGTTCCACATGGATGCTATAGTTGGTGAGCAGGGCAAACATGATGTAGAGCGTCTGCTGCCAATGCCCCTCGTAGTTAGTATTGTCACAGTAAGGCACCGTCTCCAAAAAGTCGTTCAGCAGGCAGAAGGCAGCATCCATATCCCCCTTCTTTACCAATACCGACATCTTGGCGATGGTCGTGTTAGCCTTCGCAGACTTGTCCGTGAGATAATGAGGCAAGAGACTACCATACAACCCTACCCTTATCTCCTGGTTAGGCAATGCCAACTGATATAATTTCGTCGGTTTATCATAACCCTTGATGGTGACATACCCACTCTGATAAAGCAAAGGTATGATGGTGGTCATCGTTTCAGTGGGGGCATCAAAGTCCTTCTTATCCACCTCTATGGTCTCGCCGAGGTCTGCAGGCAGGAAATCATACTGTCTCATCATATTGATGAGATAGGTAGGTGTACCGGTTCCAAACCAGTAAGAATCAATTTCTCCATCAGCAAAGCAATTGAGTAGACTGTAAGGATTGAAGACATCAGGCGATGGCCAGCAGAAGTGATAACCATCATAATGGTCTTTGAGTTCCTGTATGGTCTCCTCCCTGCTCAGCTCCAGATGCTCGGCAAGTTCGTTGATGTCATCGCTCATCTGGGTCAATAGTTCCTCCTTGGTGATGCCGCAGATGCCGGCATAAGGTTCGTCCATGCTCACATTTTTGATGTTATTCAGCTCGCTGAAGATGCTCAACTGCGAAAACTTCGTAATGCCCGTCAGGAAAACGAAGCGAAGCAATGGCTCGCAATCTTTCAAAGGACTGTAGAAATTGCGCATCGTATTGCGCAAGACATCGAGTTTTTCCTTCTCGTGAGCCACATCCAGCAGCGGTGCATCATATTCATCGATGAGCACCACCGCCTGCTTACCAGTCTTTGCTGTAACAGTTTTTATCAAGTTGAGCAAACGAACGTTCGGATCTGGAGAATCACAATCTACTCCAAACCTATCCTCATTTTCCTTTAATATATATAAGAGGTATCGATCCAGCTGTTCCTTCTCCATATGTTTGCCTCCAGCCAGGCTGAAGTGCAGCACGGGATAAGTATTCCACTCCTTCTCCAGCTTCTCGACGGCAAGCCCCTCGAAGAGTTCCTTCTTGCCCTCAAAATAACTCTTGAAAGTGGAAACCAGCAGCGACTTGCCGAAACGGCGTGGTCGGCTCAGGAAGAAATACGTTCCATCGGTATGTGTCATCTGATAGATGTATTCCGTCTTATCTACATAGAACATATCCTCCTTGCGGATCCGTTCAAATGTCTGAATTCCTATAGGATATAATTTTCTTGCCATAATCAAACGCAGTCTAATGAAATTTATTTCAGTTTTTCTTGCCTCAAAAAGTCAGGCTGTCCAGACTTTAAACAGATTAATTCACAATTATACTTTCTACGGAAATCAACTTTCGCTCTTTCAACCACAGACCTTCCTGTGTTTGCAGGAATTTTATTTGCAACAATCCTAGCTTTCGTCCATTTCGCTCTGTTCTGAGCAAACAAGGGATAGGACAATGTTGCATCAAGTTGTTTCACGGCATGAGCCACATCAGAACCTTTCAGTTCAACAAATACACATACTTTTTCATCCGTGCAGGTTGTTGCTACAACAAGCTTGTCACACTTGTCCTTGTCAGCACCTTTTATAATGTTACCATCTACTTGATAAGCCACACAGTCCATCGGAGGAACGAAGTTCAGCAAATAAACTGTCGAACGCTCCTTCAGACTGATTTTCGAACATTTTCTAACTTCCTTTTCAGCCAGATAACCTGCCAAAAAACTATTATTCATTCCCATATATCATCTCATCAAGTTCAGAAGATAATTCAGATATTTCATCAGAAAGAGAATCAAGATAATCACCCATAATAAAATGGTATTCATCATCCACGATATTCTCCATTTTTCCTTCATCTGTCATGCAGTATGCCGAATACCATGAAATCGGGATTGCATATTCCAGCATTTCTTTCATTTTCTCATCAAGCTTCTTTTCCTTAGCCAGTGCCACCTTCATCAGCACATTCAGAGAAGTCAGCACATACGGACTATGGGTGGTCATAACCACATAGCTATTTGCCCCCGACTGCTCATAGGCCTTCTTGATATTCTTCACAATCTCCTTCACCATCGCAAACTGCGACTTCGGAAACAGATTTTCTTCCAGCTCCTCAATATACAGCTGGGCGAATTTATATCTATACATCTTAGTTCCCTTAATCACATCATCCGCACTGATTTCTTTATTCTCATCATCCAGCATAATCTTTGCCACCAAACTCGTTAAATCAGTAAGGCTCGACTTCGGAATCTTCCCCACCTGTCCGGTAATATAATCCACAAGCACAGCCAACGGCAACGCCGACTGTATACCGCTTGAAGCATAAACAGGCGCTATCGTTCTACCCACCTTCTCAAGCACGATTCTGTCAGAATCCGTAACCTTATCATAATAATATTTCATATTATCATCAAATGGAATTCTCAGCGGATGCTTGATATCATATTCCTTCTTCGCCTCCTGATATTCCAGAAGATAATTAAATATCGAATCATAGTCAGATGAGCGATAAACCTTATCAATGTTCTGAATAGCCGAAACCAGATTGCGTTCCGAAGGAATAAAACTCAGTTTTGCATTATAGCGCTCAGTTTTGAAATTCGCTTTCTTTCTGATTTTCACATTCGCCTTCACGCCATCCATCTCGATGGTAAGGCAATCACCATCATAAAAGATATAAGAATCAGCAGCAAAGAAAGCATCATCGAAACGATGAAACTTCTTCAGCTCTTTCAGGAATCGGCCATAATGGGTATATTTCTTCAGCAGATTCTCGCCATCAAGCATGATTCGCTTTTCTATCCATCTACAGAAGCACAATATTTTCATAAAGGTACTCTTTCCCGAAGATTGTTTACCCACAATAAGCATTACGGCAGACAAAGCGATGTCTCCCGTATCAACAATTGGGCCTATATTTTTAATTCTTACCTTAGGCATATCTATAATAATGAATGTTCAAATGCAAAGTTACGCAATAAAACTCAAAAATGCACTTCTTACTTTATCTTTTTATATATTTTTACACATTACACCCATATAACCTTTCCCCCATCAAGTCACCACTCCATCCACCACCCCCACAAACGCAAAAATCCCGACCCAGAGATTCATTTTTGAATCTCAGAGCCGGGAATAGCATAGTTTTAAATATAGAGGATTAAATATCCATTTCCGCCCTCCTGGTGTGTAGGATGACATCCAGCACCAGGTGGAACACTATCCATACAGCGATGTCGATGCCCAGGATATACGTGATGTTTACGTGGCCGATCATCAGGAAATTGAGCAGGATGAACATCAGCGAGAGCAGGCAGATAGCCACCATCACCTGTCTCACCCTCAGTCCGCATCTCAGCAGTTTATGGTGGATGTGGCTCTTGTCAGGCAAGAACGGATTCTGCCTGTTTCTCAGTCTGTGACCCACCACTCTCACCACGTCGAGCAGCGGCACCAGCATCGTGGTAAAGGCAAACACCATGTTGTAGTCAGACACCACATGCGGGCTCACATCCACCGTGCTCAGGTGAATCATCAGGAAACTGATGATGTAGCCCAGCGACAGCGAACCCGAATCGCCCATAAAGAGCTTCCTGCCCCTCATGGCATTTCCAAACACGTTGTAGAACCAGAAAGGGATAATCACACCCAGCGCCGTAATGCAGAGCAGGGCAAAGGAAAACAGATGCAGCCAGATGTGCAGACCCGCCAGTGCCACCAGTGAGATGGCACAGAGTCCGGAAGCCAGACCGTCGATGCCGTCAATCAGGTTGATGGCATTGGTTACGTACACCACGATGAGCACGGTGAAAGGCATGCCCACCCATGGCGACAGCTGATAGATTCCGAAGAGTCCGTCGAGCGACTTAATCCACACGCCCGAAGCCACGAGCAGTGATGCCGCCACTATCTGCACCAGGAACTTCTTCTTGTACCCCACTCCAATCAGGTCGTCGGCAAGTCCCACCAGGAACAGCATCATGCTACCCACCAGCAGCGCCAGGAACTCATAAGGCACCTCCCCGTGCATCGACCCGCTGCTCAGTCCCATCAGATGATATATCAGCACCAGGCCGCCCATGGTAATAAGCATCACAGGGAAGAACGAGAGTCCGCCCAGACGGGGAACCGGCGCATGATGCACCTTTCTCTTATCCGGCATATCAAAGAGTTTCTTCTTATGCGAGATAAGGAGGATGTTAGGCAACACCAGCATGGCGATGGTGACAGACACAACAAGTGCTACCAGCAGGAAAATATAAATTGGTTCAATCATAAAAGTAAATAGTCTAAATTGTTACTTTTTATTGCATTTTCTATAATGTATTATCTATAGCTGCATTATCTATAGTTGCATGAAACGTTTACGCTTCCACTCCTGATAAAGCAGCATAGGCAGGGTAGCCACAATCCAGCCACATCTCTTCAACTGTTTTTTCGGGTCGCAGAAGATGCGGTAAACAAATTCCAGATGAGCATCGAGCATCCATTTCGGCGCACGCTTCTCATCCTGTCCGCTGTAGAACTTAAAGGCAGCCCCCACGGCAATCATCACCCCTCTTTTCAGATAAGGTTTCAGTTTGCTCATAAAGATTTCCTGTTTCGGAGCGCCCAGCGCCACCCAGATGATATCCGCCTCATCCTCGTTCACCATCTTTGCGATGGCAGGATAGTCAAACTCATCCACAGCCTTGAAGGGCAGTTCATAGAAGCTCATGTTCTCTACCTTCGGGTTCATCGCCTTCAGGTTCTCTTTTAACCCGTCGAGTGTTCTCTGATTGGTACCCATAAAGAACATCCGGTATTTCTGCGAACTGACCAAGTCCTTGAAAATCTGGCTACCGCAGTATTGCGGATACCTTTTACCATACAGCCATTTGATGTAGAGCGGCACATATCCGCTGTCACAGATGGCAAACATACCGCCATTTACAATCTTTAAGTAGTCTGGCTTTCTATTAGCGTTGTTTAGGATTACTCCATCCGCCACGCATATATAGTCAGACTCGTTTTTTGATAATTGTTCATCGATTCTTCGCCCTACTTCCCGAGGCGAGAATTCATAGTTGATATTAAAGTATTTCTCCATAAAATATTACTTTCTTTCTCTATATATCGCTCCGTAGTTTTTTACTTCAGAGCCTTTTTCAAGCAGAATTCCATTCGTTTTTCAAAAGCCTCCAAAGTAAAATCACTTTTGAATCTCTTCCATCCATTCTCTCCCATATTCTTTCTCAAATCAGCATCCTTTAATAGTTTTTCAATGCTGTTGGCAAGCGCTGTTGGATTATTCATTTCCACCAGATAGCCGTTTTCGCCATGACGGATGATGCTGCTGATGCCACCAACATCTGAGGCAATACATGGCAAAGCATGCTGCATAGCCTCTAACAAGACAAGAGGGAAACATTCGTTTAAGGTAGGAAGGATGAAGAAATCAGACTTTTTGTACAGATCTTCTTTCTCTTCACCATATTTCTTTCCAAGATAAGCTACTTTGTTTTGCAGATTTCGCATTTCCACTTCTTCTTGAAAACGTTGCGCATCAATCTCATTGGTTTCTGCTCCAACGAAATCACAGGTAAAATTCAACTTCTTATCATCTAGCATCTTTAAAGCATCAAGAAGTACAAGAACACCCTTAGCTATTAATAGGTTTGATAAGAAGAGGATTCTAGGCGTCGTATTTTCTCTAGTGATATCCTTTGCATCAACTGCGTTACCAGGAATACCATTTTCACAAATCAGCACCTGTTCGCGTTTCACGTATTTCTTCACATCCTCATATAAGGCATCAGCCAACAGGATAACCTTGATTCCTTTGAAGAATCTACGATACATCCAGTCATCCAGCTTCTTGTCCTGTCGGGTTACGACACCCTTATTATGATAATGTACCACCACTTTTCTTCCCATCAGTTTTAGAAGCTGTACCACGAGAAAGTCCTTATAGAAGGCAACGCCACAAGCCGTAGGAGTAACATATACAAGCTGTGGTCTAAAGGTAATCACTTTCAGAATCACCTTACATAAGAGCATCAGATACTTGATATACTTCATCACTCCTCCCTTACCAATATCCTGCAAGGTCTTGGCAGAAGTAAGATTGATATACTTACACTCGAATGCCTCATTGATAACACGGCTATCATGAATATACTTTCCCATCATAGCCGCACCATGTACGGGTGGCGGCAGGTGTAGGACAAAAAGAATTCTTTGTTTATTCATAGGTAAAATATTATGCTAATCGCATATCTTGAAGATATCCTTCAAAAACTATAAATTCTCCATACGAGCATATAAAGATTTAATATGCTCTTCAAAACTGCTAACCATCATATTTTCCTTAACTACCAACTGCATTTTCAAAGGCTTCATACTATAAAAAGCAAGCTTTAACTTTTCGATAAATTTTGTTTCATGATGTGGATCAATGATATATCCATTTTTCCCATCCTTTACAAGGCAGTTACTTCCTGCATCCTTGCTGATCAATACTTTACATCCAGCAACTAAAGCTTCATTGGTAACAGCGCCAAAAGGTTCTTTGTAACTTGGCAACGTAAAGACTTGACCTACATTATACCAAGCATATAACTCATCCCCTTCTAAACGCCCCGTAAAAATAACAGCAGGATTACCTGCTGCAATTTTCTCTAGTTTTTCTTTTTCTGGTCCATCACCAACAATCACAAATATGGTATTATCTAAGTTAGCTTTTATGAATGCACGTAGAGCAAACTTCACATTCTTTAAAACCACCAATCGACCAACAAATAACAAAACCTTTTTGCCTTCAAGCTGATATTTACTCACATAATTTTGACTAATCGGAAGTACACGCTCTAACCTTTTCTTGGCAATCACATCATTACAGATAATCGGGAAATATATTCCCTTCTGATATTTTTGCTGATTATAAGCTGCAACTCTAGGCTCAACATTGATCACATCATCAACTAAAGGCATCATTGCCTTTACAGCCCTAGCATGCCTCTTAGTAAATTGATTGTTATTTACAAGCATATCATAGCTATCATCATTGATTATGACGATTTTATAATGACTTTTTGTTACAAACTTATGTAAGATGATTATAATAGTCGAGATTCCGAATTCAGATCCTAAAACAATATCAGGATGGGAAGAATTTAATTTTTTCCAGATTTCCTTCATCCATTTCAAGAATCCCATTTCTTCTTTCACTATATAACTAGGCTTAAAATCAAATTGCTCTTCTATTTTACCATAATCAAAAGTCTGATCTTTTAAATTACGCCAAAATAAGCAGACCTGAACATTGTAAAGCTTAGCTAACGCATTGAACAAGTCTATACGATAAGGGGCTATGATTGGATGGAAAATCAAGAGTTTCTTCATATCTTGCATTATAAACGATATAATTCGTTATAAAAGTCATCATGATGTTGCACAAATGCATCCAATGAGAAATGTGTCAGGGCTCTATTATATGCATTTTCCCCCATTACTTTTCTCATTTTTTTATCATCAAACAACTCTATAATTTTCAATGCCCAAACCTGAGCGTCAAAAGCATCCACTACAAATCCATCTTCACCATCAACGATCAATTCCGGCAAAGCTCCTTTGTCTGCCACAACACAAGGACAATGCATTTGCATTGCTTCTACTACAGCGATTCCAAATCCTTCTGTTATGGCAGGGTGTACATAGACAGCTGCGTCATCAAGCCATTCTGGCACGTTAGATGCATAACCAACCAAATTAACAGCGTTTTCCAAATGATACTCTTTGATCTTTTCCTCAAAAGTTTTCCTTTCTGGTCCGTCACCTAGGAGATTCAAGACAAGATCTTTTCTACCATACTGGTGAACTATGATGTTCATTGCCTCGATTAGCACCATACTGTTCTTACGTTCACACAAACCACCCAAAGATACTATGTTTTTTCTTTCGGAAACATCCTTTGTTGACACACTTACATGAACTGCACCATTATATATGATTTGCGAATGCTTCTTCTTCAATATAGGATACTCCTCCTCGTATAGTTGTTTTATATACCGAGAGATTAAGATGTAATGGTCAACACTTCTCAGAGAGAGTCCTACCACCAATCTTCTGAATGGTGACAGTCGTTTATCATACCCTACAATAGATCTGACCATTTTTACTCTCGGATTCATCATTTTTACAAGCCAAGCAAATGACTGTTCGTGATTAAAATAGAAATGCACAATATCAATATTGTATTTCTTTATCAATCTGCTGACATTCAATGCATTCTTGAAAATATTTCTTCCACATAAGCTATATGAAGCTGGAATGCCATGCTGCTTATACCAATCTATATTTTCCAATATAAGCGACTCTTCCGACTTAAAGCTTGGTTGATATAAAAAATGCTGATGGCATGTTGATTGTGTCATCAACACACGAAGCTTAGTTATTGTGCCACCAAAAGGTGTCACTGCACTTATTACATTTAAAATTTTTGCCATATCATTCTTTTGTTCTATATGTTCCTTTTAAAACTTCTATCTTTCTAGTTGAAACCTTAGTCTGATTAAACAACATAGTATTTGCCTCAACATCATGCGTGCATGTGCAGTTAGCACCTATTATGACATGCTCATTGACTATCACTGGACCACCTACTACAGCATTTGAATAAATCACCACATGATTTTTCAGAATAGGTAGTTTCTGGACACCCCATGACCGTTGTTTAGTCTTCCTCATATTCCCTCCCAACGTAACGTTTTGGTTAATCTGAACGTTATCTCCGATACTCTCTGCTGCTATAATTATATTGTGAGGATGTGGCAACATAAAATAGCTACCTATCGTTTTACATGAGCACTCGATATGATAATGAGAGCGTAAAAATCTACGTAAAATAAACGTAACTATTTTACACTTATAATTTATCAATATATACAAGGCTATCAAGGCTCTCGCCTGATGAGAAAAAACGAACAGCATCACCCCCCACAATCGATTTCGACTGTTTTGAAAATCCATTGGCTATTAACCAAGATGACAATTTTTTATCCATAATTTTTATACATATCTAATTCATTAATAACAAATACATACACTAAAGACAATACCAGAATCCCCATAGGATAACTAAATACTGACCAAGTGTAATTAACCGCTACAAATTGTATTATTAAAAAGGTAAACGGAAACAAGTATGGAAATCTCAGAGAATTAAAAAGAATTTTAAACGGATAAAACAGAAATAACAAGAGACCGATTACCCCAAATCGACCCAATAGATCAACATATCCAGCATCTATAAAAGACAAAGTTTCCTTATATCCAGTACCGCCAAAACTTCTTAACAATGAAGAACTTTTATAAAGAAAGCCTACACCTCCTAAAAAATTAGCATTGATTATTTGCCACCTGTATTCATTATTTTTATCTCTACTTATCAAAGAGTTAGATTGTCCTTTTACTATATCTAAGAACCAATCTGAATCATAAAAGATTAAAACAAAAGCTAAAACAAACATCAAAAGAAACAAACACAAGAAAGCTGTTTGCGATAAAGAGATGGTCTTCTTATAAAAGGACAATACAGCGATTGCACATAGGGTTGTTACAGCAAGAGAAAAATAGCCACTTAATATAACTCCTAAACATAAGACCAATACTTTTAACTTCCAATAATTAGATGACTCACCAATATAATTATAATAAAACAAAAGAATAATGGAGAAAGGAAGAAAAGAGTCAAAATGACATTGCAGAGTTGTTGCCTTAGCATAAAATGGAGGAACAAGTTTGACTCCTGCTATCTCTAACAAATATAATGAAGAAAAATACAGGGATGTCAATATAAAAAAACGAAATATCACATTAAAATCCAAATACTTACGAAAGAGTAGCAAGTAAAAAAAGAAAATATAAGTCAAAAAAGACTTAGACGCTTTAATACTCATCAATATATTTTGATTTCCATCATAAACCGGTTTTATCAACCCATAGAAATAAAATACAAGAAAAAATGCAATCGAAAAACGAGTTAATTTGTCAAAACATATAGAGTAACCACATTTAAAGAACAACAAAATTGCTAACGTAATATTTATGGCAAAAGTTCCTACATCTGTTCCAGAGACAAGAACTTCTGTTGAACCAAATCCCCAAAAAGATGTATAGAACAACAAATAACAGCACACACAATGAGTAGGACTCTTAAAGTGCAAACTTGCTAGTATCAGCAAGAAAATCACCAAAAACAAAATTTCCATTTTCTAAAATCTTAACATACCTTTTATAAATATCTTTTCGCCCGAATTAAGGACTAAAATCCAATTTAGGCATATGACCAAGAATCCCCAAGAACCAACAAAAAAAGCTAATTCTATCCAATTATTTATCTCGATATATTTTTGGGCAATTAAACCTACACATAGACAACATACCATTGTTAATGATGATTTGATTATTTCTAACACAAAAGAACTTACATTCAATTCTAGCTTATATCTATAAAACACATTTATTGCCAAAGTCTGAATTAGCAAAGCAACAAAGACACCAACAGCACACCCTATATCAGAATATTTTTCTGCTAAAAAATAGGAAAGAACAAGTCCAAGAACAGATGTAACAAGCCTAATAACTGCATATAATCTCACCTGATTTTTCGCTTGTGCAATCACTTGACCTAAATTCTGAGAATAAGGAATTAATAAGGCGGCAAAAAACAAACATGTAATAACATAGGCATTTTCATACTTTTCGCCAGCCCACAGCAGTATAAAACTTTTACCAAACACTATAAATCCAACTAGAACAAACAACATCAAAATGTATTGAAGTCGTCCTAACTTAACAAACATATCAGAAATCGCTTTATCATTTTTTTCAGCCACCAATGTCGTTACCTTAGGAAGCATTATTCCCCACAAGAAAGACCCGAGTCCCATATATACATAAGCCAACTGAACAGAGATAGCATAAACAGCAACCATGGCACTACCAGAAGTCATACCAAGGATAAACTGACCTCCACTCCAATAGATACGCTCAACAATTACTCCCAAGAATATCCAAAAACTATAAAAGGTGATTTCCCGTACTAGGACCTTGTCAATTTTACCAAATCTTATTGTTACATGCAGTTTCCTTTTGGAATACCAAACATCAGAAAGCAATGTGAGAATATTGAATATAGTAGTAACTACAACCAATGCTATGGCCTTATACCCATAATAGAGCAGCACAACCATCACCAATGGATTAAGAAGCATACGAAAGAGATTTATTGATTTGGAAAAAACAAATCTCTCGAAAGCAACAGGAATATTCTTCCAAACACTCAATGAGAAGGTAAACACAACATTAAATATCAAGAGCCCCATCATCACCCTCATCTTAAAAAGTTCTTCTGTCGTCATCGTCCTTCCAAAAAGATTCTCGATGTTCAGGAATAACATGACTCCGAGAAACAACGCAACTATACCTATCAACCCATATAAACGGGTAAACAAACCATAAAGACAAGGCAGTTCGTCGTATCTACCACTTGCATTATATAAATTTGTATATCTTACTATAGCATTGCCAAATCCAAAATCTAGCATCGTCAGATATGAGACCACAGATGCAACGAGACTATACAATCCATACTCTTCCTGCCCCATCATCCTTAACATATAAGGAGTATAGAGTAGTCCAAGAACATTAGCAGCCCCAAATGTCAACAGAGACAGCATAGCTCCTGCTTTTAATTGATTATTCTTCATTATATATTACTTTTATCATCTTTGAATGGAAATCCAACTTAACAACCAAACAACAATACCATTCCGCAACAGAATAACCTTGTCAATAATCACCTAATTGCAATTGCCATTGAGGAACAACACTAAAAGGAAGACGCGCTTTCGACCTGCAATTTAGATATATCTCAGGATGTTGTCGATCAAACGTTTTGATTGCCACCTTCTTAGCAGCCTCACTGTGAACATCATCAATGCTCACATAATAAGACTGATTATCATGCTGCTGCAAAGTTTTGATTTCATCTATCTGTCTTTTGGCTGTAGCCAATAACTCATGACAATAAACTCCTCCATCACGAGAATTTTCATCAGCAGTTTCACCATAAGAATTAGAGAAATAAACCACCTGCATTGTTGAAGGAGTAGCTTCTATCAAGTCGTTATACATCTTTCGACATAAGTCTGCATAAACACTATTTCGTGCATCTTCACTAGTACTAAACATGCGTAGATCTGCAATGCGACCACCCTCTCGTAAATGACATTTTGCTCTGCAACTATCTGCTATCACTAAACAGCGGCTTTTAGCTACTACTCCCAACAAATCATTAAGCTGTAAATGTTCATCAGGTCGAACCTGAAAATAAATCTGATTATGTTGGTCTGTAAAACCATGACCACAATATACTATTAAATAGAAATCTATCGGTTTCTTATCTATTCTTGCATTAAGGTCATTTATCTTAAGAATGTCTAAATCAAAATTATTATTTTCAAAAACCAGAATTTCGTCATCCTTCCACGCTCCACCTTCTGGAGACTTGAAGAAATTCAGAAAATTATCTTTATCTATGTGAACACCACGAAGAGGAGTATTTCCTCCGCCATCACTTATAATTAAATATAGTTTGCGTCTCATAATCATTACTTTTTTTCTTCTGTTACATTTGACGTGAATGACTCTATGATAGAAGGTACAAATCGCTCATTAAAACCAGCAATAAAACCAACTATACAATGATATGCCCACGGGTTTGAAACTGTAATATCTTTTAAAACTAATCCTGTATCAATAAACAATATGGCTACAAAAGCAAAGATTCCTCCACAAAGCAAACGGGCAAAAGCCTCTAAATAATGAATATCCTTAGAAGCTAGACCCGTCATGTTCATTTTACCAAACCTTGACCAAATGGAAACATAAGAACCAAGAACACCCAGTTCTAAGCCGATTATTTTTTCATCAGAAAACACATCACAAAAGTAACCTGCTATCAGGGACATAACAACAATGAACGTTGATACGAGCAAAATAAGGTATCTACTCTGTTCTTTGTTTCTTGCTTTTAGAAAAAGCAAAGCTTGATCTATGCAGGACTGAACAGAATCGAAATTTCCATATAAGGCACTTTCATAACCAGCTCCTAGCATTATCTTGAACTTCATGATGTTTTTCTCAGTCAAATTCAAACATGGTGAAGCTTGTGCTATGTTTAGTTTGGCTAGCCATTTGTTTCTCTCCTTAGTTAATTCTTCATTCCCATTTAAAGGATCTTGCTTCATGATCCAATCTATATCATTTTCTGGATCTATGTAAATTAGTATTTTGGCATTTTCATCCTCACAATGATAAATCAGATACTTATCTACAATGCCATCAAATGCTTGACGATATTTTCTCTGATATTCATCTTTAGGAGGATAAAGCTCTTCAGGACTTTTCTTATCAAACCACATACCATATAATCTTTATGACTTTGCTTAGTCTCTTTGGAAGATATCTCGTGTATATACCTTATCTTTTACATCATCCAAACAAGCATCATAGCGGTTGGCAATAATGGCTTGGCTCTGTGCCTTGAATGCTGCCATATCATTTACTACTTTGCTTCCGAAGAAGGTACTGCCATTCTCCAATGTTGGCTCATAGATGATAACCTCTGCACCCTTTGCCTTGATACGCTTCATAATACCCTGGATGGCAGACTGGCGGAAGTTATCACTGTTACTCTTCATCGTCAGGCGATAAACTCCTATCACACAGTTGTGCTCCTTGCTTGCATCATAGCTATTGGCATCGGCATAGCTGTAATAACCAGCTTTTCTGAGCACGGCATCTGCAATATAGTCTTTTCTTGTACGGTTACTCTCAACAATTGCCTCTATCAGATTCTCCGGAACATCGACATAATTTGCCAGAAGCTGCTTGGTATCCTTTGGCAAGCAATAACCACCATAGCCGAAACTTGGATTGTTGTAATGGGTTCCGATACGTGGGTCAAGGCCTATGCCATCAATGATTGCCTTGGTATCCAAGCCCTTGACTTCGGCGTATGTATCCAACTCATTGAAGTAGCTTACTCTTAGAGCAAGATAGGTGTTGGCGAAGAGCTTGACGGCTTCTGCCTCCTTCATGCCCATAAAGAGTGTATCGATATTTTCCTTAATGGCTCCTTCCTGGAGCAAAGCGGCAAACGTCTTGGCTGCTTCTTTCAATTTTTCGACATCAGTAACCTTCAAGATTGCCTCGTTCTCATCTCTAAACTCAGGGCGATCTATCAGTTTAGGATAACCAACTATGATGCGGCTTGGATAGAGATTATCATAGAGTGCCTTGCTCTCTCGGAGAAATTCCGGGGAGAAAAGGAGATTGAATTGCTTCACTCCCTTCTGGGCATACTTCTGATACAGGCTTCGAGTGTAACCTACAGGGATGGTACTCTTGATTACCATCACTGCATCAGGATTTACCTCCAATACCAAGTCGATAACTTCTTCTACATGAGTGGTGTCAAAGAAATTCTTCACTGGGTCGTAGTTCGTTGGTGCTGCAATGACTACGAAGTCGGCATCTTTGTAAGCTGACTTGCCGTCCAAGGTTGCTGTGAGATGAAGAGGCTTCTCTGCCAGATACTTCTCGATATACTCATCCTGTATCGGTGATATATGATGATTCAGTTTATCTACTTTCTCGGGAATTACATCTACTGCTGTTACCTCATGATGTTGGGATAAAAGCGTAGCAATACTGAGTCCTACGTAACCGGTTCCGGCTACGGCAATTTTTAATTGATTAAAATTACGCATTGTTTTAAGTTCTTGAATAATAAGCATCCTGAGCCTCTTTCGGTGGGTCAGTTTCCGAAAGAGAACTGCAGGATGCGTTGTGGGTGATTATGTAGCGCCCAGACTACTAAGCTACTTCTCGTTATATATATTTTTTTGTTATTTCTAACAATATAATTGTTTCGTATCGGAAATGAAGGACATAGAGTCCTTACCAGATAAGAATCGTTTTTAGGGTATTCTTACCTGGATATTGATTGAGTAAAACTAATTTGAATTTGATATTATAAGAGTTTTTTCTACCTCTCCGTCTCTCCTGCAAAGAGATTTGTTCTAAAATCATCCCGTCCTTCTTTACCATTAAAGAAGGCTCCACCTCTCATCTCGGTCTTCTTCAATGGTCTTTACACCCCCTTCGGTTCCCCCGTTTGCGGGGGACAGAAACCTCAGGGAAGAAGAGGAAAACCGCCCTACTCGGTGCTCGAACCGCTACGCTATAAGGTTGGCGGACCAAAGCGGTCTCGCCAGGTTATGCGGGATGGGACCGCCAGGGGTGGAAAGGCGATTTGCAAATATTTAAACTTCCTCATCTGGATTGAAGTGCTCAAAGAAACTGGTTCTTCGCTCTTGTAATGTACTTGTTTCCTGACACAAAAAGCGACAGGCAAAATCATACATCGGCGTAGCAGCACTATGCTCACTGGCATCAATAAACTCTAAATTATCAACATAATAGTTTACCAGGTCGGCATCCTCAGACAAGTCAGCTGCAAATAAAAACAGATACTCACAACCTACAATTTCCATTAAATCAAGAATCTTAGGTACTATGAATTGCCAAAACACAACTGTTCCTAACTTCTGATGTATCCCTGTTTGATACCAAAAATCACGATATGCTTCATTTGCACAGAAATGCACAATCTCTACTCCTGCAAAAGTGGTACCTACATTCTTGTTATTCTCACCAAAGATTTTAAGAAGTTCCTCTGAATCCAAAGAAAGATGAAGAGCTCTTGCTACCTCCAGTTTTTTCAATCCCTTCTTGGTTCTTGCTTTTTCAAGTATCGCATTGATTGCATCTTTATCTGTTCCTTGCAATGAAGGATCTTTGCTCAACTGAAAAATATGCTCATAGAAGGCTTTCATATCTAACAGGCGATCACCTTCCAGAAATTCATCATACAACAAGCCACACTTCAATGAGAAATAAAACAAAATTTCACCTGAATTATTCTTAACTACATAATAAGCTACTCGATGATTTGCATCATCCTCATAGGCCTCATTTTGCAGCGTATTGACAATACTGGGATTCCTTCCATTATAAAAGTCATCCACCAATCTGAAATTATCAACATTAGAGGACAATCTTTCACAATGTAAGGATCCTAATATCCGTTCTTGTTCTTCAGTTATTCTCATGCTCTTGACATTTGAAAATCCTTATACTGGGCTAATAAGAATCTACGGATATTGATTCTTTCTGCATCCTTGCGAATATCCGACAAATCTATATCAACATCACATGTATCGTAGGGTGAATAGCCCTCACGCGCCTTCTTCCAAGAATATTCGCCATGACTCAAAGTACTGAGACTCCATGACTGCTTGGGAGCATACTGCTCAAAGACCTTATCAAAAACACCTTGATATTTTTGGAGACTTTCTCGGGATAGAGAAAAACTCAATGAGTTATCTTTATAGTGCTGACGAATTTCAAGAATAACAGGACCATATTTCCATGCCTTGAATTTTGCTCCGAACATGGGTTCTCCTAACTGAACCAAGCATTCACGCTGAGTGAAATAAAGCAACTTATGTAGCTTCATCTCATCAATGCGAGTACCATATTGATGCTCATAGCGCTGGCAGATATAGGATGCTATTTTCACGACATCTTCCATAATTCTGTTCCTTTCTTTATTGTTTACATGGTGCAAATATAAGGGAAATATATGATATTGCCAAAGAATTTCTGATTTTTAACATTGTCCCACAGATTGCACAGATGAACGCAGATTTTTTACGTTTTATCCGGTTCCCCTTATAGGGGTATATGTTTGGGTAGGTGTGAAGGGGGTGTATAAGAACTTTTGTATATACATCGTGCGCAAAAGATAAAGAGAAAGGGTATCAGATAGTTATGCCTTCTTTTTAACACTCTTTTCACGCTAAAGTTCATTTACCCCCTTCACACTTCACGCTTTGTTTGCTAATCTAAAAATCGATCATTTCGGCGATAATGGTTCCAGCAACCCGTCAATCAGACGAAGCAGCTCGTCTCTGTGAGCCGCGCCAACCAACGACTCCATCCAACGTATCGCGCCCCAGTAGTCGTCGATGGAAACATCACGGTCCATCGCCTCCAGACTCTTGGTGTACGCATCAGACAGCCGGAACTCCTTGCGGATGGCTGACTTGGTGGAAGCCCAATGCTTCTCCTCCTCAGTAAGACCACCCTCAAAACGGTCTTCCTTCAGTTCTTCACGCATAGCCCAGAACACGTTGTGGACTAAAAGATTAAAACACTTGTGGACAGAAATCATGCCCGTCTGTAGTCGTAGGAATCCTTGATCCCCATGACTTCACTTTTGATTTTTTTGAAAAACATTTTAAATAAATTTATGTTATGTTCCAAAATCGGAACTTTTTGATTTCAATGCCAAATTTTATGCTTAGCTTTGCAGCGGAATCTATATGATTCAATTTTAAAACAACTTATAATTATTTGCTTAAAAATGACAACAACAGAACAAAAACAAAAGCAAGAAATGGTATTACCATCTTTCTTCTATGCTATCGCCTCCAGCGAAAGCAGACAACTCATCAGTCTTGATGAACTGCAGCGAATCATCACCCTCGACGCCATGACCCAGGCTCGTACCGAAGACTACCGCAAGAACATGCGCATCAGCAGCGAGCTCGCTCATCAAACCAAGGTGATGATGCCAGGCATCACTACCTCCGTGCTCATGGACGGACGGGGCAAGGAACTGCGCAACGTGGTGAAGACCACCCAGATGATCGCCGTGGACATCGACAAGATTCCTGCAGAAAAGATGAAGGAGGTCGTACAGAAGGCGGACGCCGACCCTCATACCATGATGAGGTTCATCACCGTGAGCCAACGGGGCCTGCGCATCATCTCCAGATACCTGCCCATAGATGACGACGAGGTGACCGCACTGGAACTTTTCGATGTGATCATACGCAAGGCGATGAGCTATTACAGTAAGTTGCTAGGCGTGCCTGCCGACGAGCAATGCGTAGACATCACCCGGATGTGCGGACTCGCACACGACCCTACCGCCTACTTCCATTGGGACGCAGAGGCTTTCGGCCTGGACACCCACGACCTGAAGGCGCTCTACACCAAGAAGGCCAACGAGGCGAAATATGCCAAACGTGCCAGCAAGCGCAAGCGAAATAGCCAGAAGATGGTGGCACTGGGCAAGGGGGTTCCCTCGATGGACGAGGCAGCGCAGCACATACTGAACCTACTCGACACGTGGGGCTACAAGTTTGAGAGCGGTGCCCACAACGAGTATGTGCTCCACTTCGGCAAGGTGTGCGTGCGCTATGGCATAGACAAGGAAGAGGCAATGACCTACGCCAAGAGCAACTTCAGTTCCGACTATCCCGATGCTGACAGCGTGATGAAATCATGCTACAAGCACACCGAGAAACTAGGCACCTGGCACTTCTACCGCAAAGGCGAGGGCTTCTCGGGTAAGCCGACCGTCAAGGTAATCAAGCAGTGGCTCTCAATGAGATACGAGTTCCACCACAATGAGGTGACGGGATTTCACGAGGTGCTGAGTCGCGATATAATCAACGGCAAATACCATAAGTGGACCCGCATCGACGACAACATAGAGAACACCATCTGGACCCAGATGGACGAGATGGGACTCGAAGTGAGCGCCATCAAGCTGCACGCCATCATCAACAGTGACTTCAGCGAACCTTGGGACCCCTTCGACGAATATCTCAGGAGTCTGCCCAAATGGGACGGAAAGACCGACTACATCGACGAGCTTGCCAACCGGGTAACCATCAACTATTGCCCTGGCTACCACCACTCGCAGGAAGAGTTCAGATACTTCTTCAAGAAATGGCTCGTATCAATGGTGGTGGCATGGGTATCACCGAGAGTGGTGAGCCAGACCATCCTGATATTCATCGGGAGGGGTGGCATCAACAAAACCACATTCTTCTATTATATCCTGCCACCTTGCCTGCGCCAGTACTTCATCAACGAGTCAACCGCCAACTATACCGACAAGGACTTCATGGAGGCTTTCTCAAGCAAGGCACTCATATGCCTCGACGAGCTGGAGTCTACCTTCGGCAAGGGGCTGAGCGCCCTCAAGAGCAACGTCACCAAGCTGGTGTTCTCCATCCGCCGCCCCTACGACAAGTATCGTTCGGAACTGCTGCACCGTGGTGCCCTCTGTGGCACCAGCAACAGCATACAGATCATCACCGACGAGGAGAACCGCCGCTACTCGCCCTGGTTCGTAGACAACATCGAGAGTCCTAGGGAGACCCCCATCGACTACCAGCACGTCTATGCCCAGGCTGTAGCTCTGGGACAAGAGGTAACCAATCGGGTGAAGAACCAGGAAGAGGGATGGGTATACTGGCTCACCACCGTCGACATCGACGTGATGAGGGAGCACAACGGCATGTTCATGGTTTCCAACTTCATGGAAGACCAGATACTGCGCTTCTACAAGGTGCCGAAATCAGACACCGCCCCTCAATATGTAAAGTTCCGCTATTCATCGGAAATCATGGAGCGCATAGGCGGAAGTCCCGCCCTGAGCCGCAACATGAGTCACCAGAATCTGAGCGCCGTGATGCAGCGACTGGGATTCAAGAAGGTACACCGCGCCAAAGGCAACGGATGGCTCGTGATAGAGAAGAATCCGGGAGAAATCAACACCGAGGCGATCTGCAGTCCAAACGAATGCGCAGAAACGTACCTGAAACCGTACAGAGCCGTAGCTACGGATAGCCAGAATGGTTCTGACCAACAGTAAACTGCATTCTGGCAAGTGCTAACCAGCATTGCCAGCAACGCTAAGTATCATCAAGAGAAACGCTAAGTATTATTACCGCGATTCATAAAAGTCAAAACTATATGAAAATCAAGATATACAAAAAATTCGAGCTTGCCAAGCTCTACTTTCCGGAGCAGTCGAAACACGTGGCACTAAACCACCTGATGCGAATGGTAAACCACTGCCCGCCTCTGCTTGAAGCCTTGCGAAGAGAGGGCTACGAACGGTTGGCGAAGACCTTCACCATGCGCCAGACGCTGCTCATCTATGAGTATCTGGGCGAGCCATAATACTGAGTTTTCCAGTTTTATGCCCCATCGTATCCCTATCTCACCCCTATCGTACAGAAGCCTCTTCTGAAAGTCGTATCTTTGCAACCGTAAACAAGAAACAAGCACTGCGCAGCGCTTTAATACATGAAACACGAACCATAAAACAATTTATTAGCCTTATGATTGAGTACGATTTAAAGAAGAACAACAACAAGAAGAATGAGAAGGCTTACGGCAAGTACTACGCCAAGCCCCACATTAGTGAAACTGTAGATCTCGATGAGCTCGCCGACCACATGCATGGTCACAACTCTCCATTCTCAGCCGGGACCATCAAGGGCATCCTCATCGATGCCGTGACCCACATCAAGGAGCTCCTGCTCATGGGCAAGAATGTAAAGCTCGACAACCTCGCCATCTTCTACATCAGCATCAAGAACAAGATGGGTGCAGAGAACGCCGACGACTTCACCGTATCTAAGAACATCGAAGGAGTAAGAATGAAAGCCCGCGCCACGGGCGACTTCCGCTCTGTGAATCTCAACCTCGACGCCAACTTGAAGAAGTATGGTGCTAAGAAAAAGAAGTCTTCGACCACCACCGACTCTGGATCCACCACTGACCCAGGCAGCGATTCGGGCTCCACCACAGCCCCAGGCAGCGATTCGGGTGACACAGGACTTGAGTAACCGGGGATTGCAAATCCTCTTAACAAGTTTTTAAAATCAATTGACCAAAATGACACAAGATCGATTTCCGATGACGATTGGCGGCGAGGAGGTGCTCAATGAGCATCTCCTGCTCGCCTACACAGAGAACGGCGAGATGATGGACTCACCTCTGAGCGTCCGTTTTCTCGTAATTCATTGCTCGGCAACACGTGCCGACCGTAACTACACCGACAAGCAACTGATGCGCGACCACAAGAAGCGTGGATTCCGCACCGTGGGCTACCACTTCTATGTCCACAAGGACGGAAGCATCACGCAGTTCAGAAAGCTGCTGGAGGTGGGCTCACATGCCCGCCCATACAACCGCTGCTCCATCGGCATCTGCTACGAGGGCGGGCTGGATGACGAGGGGCGTCCTGCCGACACCCTTACCCGGGCCCAGTATGACGCAATGTGGAATCTGCTGCGCAAGCTCAAAATCACGTTCCCACAGGCTAAGATAGTGGGTCATCGTGACTTGCCGGGCACCACCCCGAAGGCATGCCCTTGCTTCGATGCAGCGAAAAAATTTCCACTTTAATGCTTAATGCTTAATGTTGAATGTTGAATGTTGAATGTTGAATTTTTAATTTGAACTATGAAGAAAGAAACCATCAAGAAGGTGATCAATTTCATCATCACCGTACTTACCGCCGTAGCTAGCGCATTCTGCGTACAGAGCTGCCAGTAAATTCCCAGTAATAAAACCTTAACCTTAAGTTCTAATTCTACCAGTATTGCCTGAAGATGCCGAGGCGGTGCATGTCGGAGCCCACCATGTCGTACATATCGTGCTTCATGAGCCACTTGCATCGTTTCTGCACCTTCTTGCCATACTGCCCATCTATCGAGAACACATTTCGCTGGAACTTGATGCCCATCAACTTGAGCTTCTCGTAATCGCGCTTCTCCATATAGAGGTAGCGCTCAGGATGGGCAAGCACGGGCGTGTAGCCCTTGTTCTTGATGCGCTCCAGGAGGGCATGAAAATTCATCGGGGCAGAGAAGATGCTCGTCTCCACCAACAGGAGCTTGCCATCCTCGCCCAGCGGCAACAGGTCGTTTGCCTTCAGGCGCTTTTCGAAGAGCGCATCTAGCATATTTTCGGCTGCGAGATGCAGCCGGAGCATTTTTCTGTCAGCAGGGTTTCGCTCGGCGAAGTCCTGCTGATATTGTTTCTGGAAGTCGGCAAATACTTGGCGCAAATGGGTGGTCTCGTTGGGTACGTCTTCCATAATATGAGGCGTAAGCCAGACATCCCTCATGCCTGCGCCTTCGTAAAAGCACAACATTTCCAACGACTTCTTTACCTCTTGAAATCCGTCATCCACGCCGGGCAGGATGTGGCAGTGCCAGTCGATGCCGCCGGGGAGTCTCTCTGATAGTGCTTTCTTGCTTGCCGTCGGATTGCAAATCCAACGGAACGCCTCACGGAATATATACATATTTTTCTATTCTTTCATCCAATTTTCTACTTTCCTATTTTTGCACCCCCATTCTTGTCGGAGCCGTAGTGGTAGCCGTAGCCATAGCCATAGTGGTAGCCATAGCGATAGTAGTGGCCGTAGCGACCGCCCTGAGCCTTGGTTCCGTTCAGAATGAGCGACATATTCTTGAATTTCTTGTCCTTGTAGAACTGCTCGATGTCGCCCAGCATACTGCGCTGCATCAAGCCCGAGCGTACCACGAAGATGGTGCGGTCGGCAAGTTTCTCTATAATCTGGGTATCTGCCACGATTTCCACTGGTGGACAGTCGATGAACACATAATCGTACTCACCCCTCATCTGCCTGATCATCTTCTCCAGACGGTCGGTGAAGAGGAGCTCCGTAGGGTTAGGCGGCATGGTACCGATAGGCAGCACGTCGAAATCCTTCACCAGTCCATACTCCTCGCCATGGCAGATGATGCCCTCCAGGTCATCGGTCCTGCCGTTGAGATAGTCGCTGAGTCCCTCGCCAGGGCTGCCCACGAGCATGGATGTGGAACCAAGGCGGAGGTCACCATCGATGACGAGCACCTTCTTCTTCTTGATGGCGAGCGACATGGCGATGTTGCCTGCCAGGTGACTCTTGCCCGAGCCTGGGTTGAAAGACGTAAGGATGATGACGTTCTGCTCGGGATGGGTGCCTATCATGAACTCCAGGTTAGTGCGCAGCACGCGGAACGCCTCGTTCACGATGTCGCGCTTGCCTGCCTTCACCACAATCTGTCTCGTCTCCTTCGGCTTCTTCCAGAACTGGATGCGCTGCAGAAGAGTTGGTCTGTTCTTGCGACTGATGCTGTATGGTATCTCACCGAGGAATGGTATGGTAATGTTCTTGAGGTCGTTTCTGCCCCTCACCGTCGTGTTCATGTTCTCACGGATAAAGATGACTACCACAGGTATCAGGACTCCGAGAACGAAAGCCACGAGGATGATGTTGCGGCGCACAGGCTGCACGGGCTTGGTGTCGCCCGTAGGAGGGGTGATGATGCGCGTATTGTAGGCGGTGAAAGCCTTGGAAAGCTCGTTTTCCTCTCTCTTCTGCAAGAGGAAGAGGTAGAGCGCCTCCTTCACCTTCTGCTGGCGACCCACTGTTTGCAGGTACTTTGCCTGGCTAGGGTTGCTGGCTATCTGGCTGGTGGTCTGCGCCTCGTTTGCCTGCAGGTTGCCAAGCTGCGAGTTGAGTGTCACCACGAAGTTGTCGATACTGGTTACGATGCTATGGCGCATGGAGGCGAGGCTCTGGTCATAGTCAGCCACCAATGGGTTCTGCTCGCTGGAGTTAGCCACCAGGTTATTGCGCTCCAGCTGCTGCTTGTTGTATTCGGTAATCTGCTGCTCGATGCCCGGGCTGTCGATGCCGATATTGGCTGGCAGGAGCTGGTTCTTGCCCACCTTGCCCGTCAGGAAGTCGCGCAGGTAGCGTGCCATGGAGAGGCGTGAGTTCAGCTCGAGTATCTGCTTGTCTACGTCGCCGCTCTTCTGCATGTATTGCTGTGCGGCGGTCTCTACGTCGGGCAGCAGATTGCGGCTCTTGAACGAGGAGATGTCCTTGTCTACGTCGCCCAGTTCCCGCTCGATGACGCCCAGGCGCTCGGTGATGAAATGGGAGGTGGAGACGGTCATCTGGTTCTTGTCCTCCATCCAGTTCTTGCGGTATACGGAGATGATGGTGTTCAGCACGTCCTCGGCGCGCTGGGTGAGCTGGTCCTTATAGGTCAGGTCGATGACTGTTGCCTTCTCCTCGCTGATGCTTGCCGAGAGCGACGCCTTGATATGGTCGGTCATGGCATAGAGGTTGGTGCGAGTCACATGCAGTTTCCTGCTCTCATGTCCATTGACGAAGGCAGAATAGCCCGGTGCCTGGTCTACGCATACATAGCCCATCGCCGTGCGGACGGTCTGGCCCAGCTTGCCCTGTACCTCCTCGTCCGATTCCACTTGGTTTCCAGCCTTGTCGGTGCCACTCACGTGTACGATGGAAAACAGGTTGCCATGCTTTACTTCTACATCCAAATTGGCGCTCTGCATATCGTTCAAGCTATAGAAATGAACGGTTACAGGCAGCGTTCTGCCATAGAGAGCCACAGGATGGAAGGTACCGTCTTCACTGTAGTTTACGTCGAGTTTGAGCTGCTTGCCAGCCTCCAGCAAGACGGCTGGCGACTGGATGGCAATCAACTCGTTGTTGACGTTCGACTTGCCTCCCGAGAGTCCCATGTCGGAGAACATACTGGCCACATCGCTGTTGATGCTCTGGCTCTTGCCGTCTTCCTTGATGAGGATGGATGCCGTGCGCTGATAGACACCCGGCGTGGAGAGGAGGTGATAAGTGGCTATGCCCAGGGTAACGGCGAGCGAGATGACAAACCATCGCCAGCGCACAAGGCACAGATACATTAAGTCTTGCAGACGAATAAAGTCTTCTGCCTGCTGGGGGCGACGAACCAGAACATTCTGCATCGTCGCTTGATTATTCTGAATCATTGAATTTGAATGTTGAATGTTGAGTGTTGAATGTTGAGTGTTGAATGTTGAGTGTTCACTCTACTCTTACATTATTTCGCGATAAGTACCGCCACGCTGGTGGCAAGTGAGGCAAGGCTAATCCAGAAGCCCGTGCTCCTGACATTGTTGCCATTGACCGTGCTCTGGCGAGCCTTGGTCTCGTTGGGGCTGATGTAAACCACGTCGTTCTGCTGCAGGTAATATACCGGACTGTTGAACACGCTGTTTCCCGAGCAGAGATTGATCTTGTAGATCTTCTGGTGGCCGTTTTCCTGGCGCAACACCATCACGTCTTCACGGGTGCCATAGATGGTCAGGTCGCCCGCCTTGCTAAGGGCATCGAGAATAGTCACTTTCTCGTCCTCGATTTCATACTGTCCAGGGCGTGCCACCTCACCCATCACCGAATAGTGGAGATTTGTCAGGCTGACGGTCACCACGGGATCCTTCACCAAGTTGCGCTCCACCAGAACTTTCTTGATTTCCTCGGCAATCTGCTCTCGGGTACGACCTGCCACATGCAGGGTGCCCAGCACAGGAAAGTCGATATTGCCCTTGCTGTCTACCGTATAATAATAGGCATCCTTGGCGATGGACGACGTAGAGTAGCTGGTGGAGCTTCCCGTAAGGTTGAAGAGCTGTGAGATCTGTGGATCCTTGCTCTTCACGCCGATGTAGAGTTTATCTGTTGGCTTGGCGGTGATTACCGCACTTTTCAGATTGACCAGCGTATCAGGATTTTGGTTAAAATCCTGGAAATAAGCTATTTGTTGTGGGGTTCCACAAGCTGACAGGACAAGAAGTCCCGTACAAAAAGCTCCAGAAAGCAATGAATTACGATATTTCATATGATTTTATATTTTTTCTAGAAAACATCTTGGTATATAGGTGGTGGCGACAGCACAGACCCCGTCTATCGACACGATGAGGCGATGGTCGCCATTGATGCGCTTGATTTCGCCCTCCAGACCTTTGAACCTGCCGTCGATGACCCTGACACGTTCACCTTTCTTCCAGTTGAAGGCTCCATCCTCGAAATATTCCAGCCCCTCCTGATCGCCCGACGATACCATCATGAACATCTGCATCTGTCGCTTGGGAATGGCGATGGGCTGTGGGTCGAAGTCCACCAGCTGGCGATATAGCCTTGCCTTGCCACACAGTTCCCGCTCCAGGCATAGCGCCTGTCGCTTGTTGCTGCGCATGAAGAAAAGCGAGGGTATGAGTGGGCGCTCCACCACAATCTTCTTGCCTTGGCTGTTTACATGTCTCTCTTTTACGAAAGGGGCGTAATATTCCATCACATCGCCCATCATGTCTTCGGGGAATGTGTTTTTCATCTGGTCAGGATCCTTAAGCGCGTTGTTGAACAGGTTGAACAAGTCTCGGCAAAGCGCCACTTTGTTCATGAACACGCGCATGGCATACCATGATGCCTCTGTCTCGGCTGGTTCGCCAAGAGTCTCGGTTTGTATGCTTAGAGAATGATTGATATCTTTTATTGAATTGTCCATTCTTTCATTTTAAGTATTCTTATACAGACACATTTTCTCTTCCCCCTTATGTCGAAACGAGTCGTCACAAGCAGCAAGGAGATTGAGACAGTATACTTCTCATAAAGCTTCTGTCGTTCGGAGCAACCCTGATCCAGGCGATGCTGTACCCGCAATCCCATTTGGGTAACTAAGCCTCATATTTTCTGGTTTAGTTCTCAAATGCGCCGCAAAGTTAACAAAAAAAAAAAAAAAACGAAAGAATGTTAGCGCAATTTTAGATAAAATTAGTTTTTTAAGTCGTTTTCTTAATATTAGTTAATTTTACTATTTTATTTGCATACAAAACATAAAATCGGGGTAAATCTCTTTCAATAAGTGATTTACCCCGATTAAACATTATACAGATGGAAGGAAACTTAGTTGTTTACGCTACCTCCCACAATATCAAGCAATTCATTGGTAATGGCCTGTTGACGACTCTTGTTGTACTGCAAGTTGAGTTCGCGCAAGAGTTCATCGGCATTATCCGTAGCGGTCTGCATGGCCACCATTCTGGCAGCATGCTCACTCGCCTGGCTATCCAGCAACGCTGTATAAATCATCAGACGAAGCTGCTTAGGAATCAAGACTCCCAAAACAGTCTCCAAGTCTGGCTCTACAATGAAGTCATCATTCAGAGGTTTTGCCTCAGAACTCTGGCGTCCGTCAGCTTCAGCCTGCTTTTGGCGCAGATATTCCTGAGCCTTTGCTGTAGCCACATTAGAGGTAAGGTCACGATCGTTGTCCACTCCTATCGACTCAGTGCTGAGGTCAATAGGCAAGAAAGTCTTGCGGGTCAGAATCTGTGAACCGGCACTCTTAAAGTGATGATAAATCATCTCCACCTTATCGAGCTCACCAGCAGCATACTGCCTGGCAAGTGAATAGGCGATATCTGCACAGGCGCTGGCACGAGGATGATCGGCAAGATCATTAAAGTTACCGCCAATCTTCAAACCCAGTTTCTGTGCCTTCTCTGCCACTTTTCGTCCGATAGGATATACCGTGATGTCGTCAATGCCTTGAGCCTTATACTCGTCCATCGCATGCATCATCATCTTGATAACGTTGGAATTGAATCCACCACACAAGCTGCTGTTAGAACTGTATACCACAAGAGCTACACGCTTGGTCTCCTTGTGCTCCAACTGCAACGGATGGTCGACATTCGGAGTACTTACCAGGAAACTCTTGAGGATATGTTCCAACATATTTCCATAAGGCAGCATATTCTGGATAGCTACCTGAGCATGATGCAACTTACTGGAAGCCACCATCTTCATCGCACTCGTAATCTTACGGGTACTGTTAACGCTGGCTATGCGAGTTTTAATCTCTTTTAATGACGGCATAGGCTATTACGCTTTATATTGTCCTGCAACATTAGCCATGGTCTCCTCGACTGCCTTAATGGCATCATCGGTGAGTTTACCATCGCCCAAAGTCTCAATCACATCAGCGTGCTGGCTGCGCATTGCATCGAGGAACAGATCCTGACAGTCGCGAACCTTATCCATTGGCACGTCGTGCATCAATCCGTGAACACCACAATAGAGAATAGCTACCTGCTCGCCTACCGGCATTGGGCGGTACTGAGGCTGAACCAGCAACTGGTCGTTCTTACGGCCACGGTCCAGAGTCATCGCTGTTACGGCATCCATATCGCTAGAGAACTTAGAGAAGGCCTCCAGCTCACGATACTGAGCCATATCAATCTTCAGTGTACCAGCCACCTTCTTCATACTCTTGATCTGGGCAGAACCACCTACACGAGATACGGAGATACCTACGTTGATAGCTGGACGGAAGCCCTGGTTGAAGAGGTCGGTCTCAAGGAAGATCTGACCGTCGGTGATAGAAATCACGTTGGTTGGGATGTATGCTGATACGTCACCTGCCTGTGTTTCAATGATAGGAAGGGCTGTCAAAGAACCACCACCCTTTACGTGACCCTTCATGCACTCTGGAAGGTCGTTCATCTGCTCGGCTACCTCCTGCTGGTCGTTGATACGAGCGGCACGCTCCAACAGACGAGAGTGGAGATAGAACACATCACCAGGGTAAGCCTCACGTCCGGATGGACGGCGGAGGATCAGAGATACCTCACGGTAAGCCACAGCCTGCTTACTCAAGTCATCGTATACGACGAGAGCTGAGTAACCGCGGTCGCGGAAGTACTCACCAATAGCTGCACCGGCAAATGGTGCGTAATACTGCATGGCTGCAGGATCGGCAGCGGTAGCACTTACGATGATGGTATATGGCAGGGCGCCATGCTCCTTGAGGTTCTGTACCAATGCAGCAACGGTAGATGCTTTCTGACCGATAGCTACATAGATACAATATACTGGCTTGCCAGCCTCATAGAAACTCTTCTGGTTGATGATGGTATCCACTGCGATGGCAGTCTTACCGGTCTGACGGTCACCGATGATCAGCTCACGCTGTCCACGACCGATAGGAATCATAGAGTCTACCGCCTTCAAACCAGTCTGAAGAGGTTCCTTTACTGGCTGACGATAGATTACACCAGGTGCCTTACGATCCAAAGGCATCTCGAAAGAATCGGTGAGGTCGATGTCACCCAGACCATCAATAGCCTGCCCCAGAGGGTTTACGACACGTCCGAGGAAGTTGTCGTTTACGCGGATAGAAGCGATACGGTGTGTACGCTTCACGCTCTGTCCCTCCTTGATGCCAGCTGTAGGACCTAAGAGGACACAACCTACATTGTCTTCCTCCAAGTTCATGACGATAGCCATGGTTCCGTTCTCAAACTCAAGAAGTTCATTAGCCTCGGCATTACGCAGACCATAGATACGAGCCACGCCATCGCTGACGGTAAGCACGGTACCCACCTCGTCAAACTGCTGAGAGCCATTAACCTCCTGGAGCTGCTGCTGAAGAACCTCAGACACCTCACTTGGTTTAATTTTATCTGACATTGTTTATTTACTTTAATTATTTTTACTTTTTGAGCTGTGTCAGAATGTTGTTGAGCTTAGTCTTTACGCTCGCATCCATTCTGTAAGTATCATACTCAAGGATGAAACCGCCAATCAGTTCAGGGTTCACCTCGGTCTTGAACTCCACAGTACCTTTCGTTCTCTGCTCCACCATCTTGCGCATCTTATCCCCAGTAGAGGCGTCAACGGCAGTGGCGGTGATCAGCTTACCGCGGATGATGTTCTTCTGTTTCCTGTAAAGAGTGATATACGAAGCAGCCATGAATTGCAGGGTGCTCTCCCTATCCTCTTTCAAGACGAGAGCGATAAACTTCTTGCTCAGTTCCGTAGGCTCTTTGCCCAAGGCTGTGATGAGAAGTGCCTCTTTCTTGTCTTTGGAAAGCATAGGGTTGTCTATCGTAAATCTCAGTTCAGGCACGTCGATGTAGCTCTTAAAGAGCGTCTGCATCTCCTGGTAGACCTGATCTTCGAGCTTCATGCCGAGTGCAGCCTTGATGAGGGCACGGGCATAACGCACCGATATTACACCTATATCCATAAGCTTTACTATTTGTTGTCAGAAGAAACCTCGTCCAGCAGTCGATTTATCATATCCATCTGTGCCTTGTCATCAGAGAGCTTAGCCTTGAGCACCTTCTCTGCAATCTGAACAGAGAGTTCGGCTACCTGGCCTCGGATTTCACGAATGGCGTTCTGCTTCTCGGTCTCAATCTGCTTCTTGGCATCAGAGAGGAGACGTGCGCCTTCTTCGCGTGCTTTATCCTGTGCTTTCTCTACAATGGCATCGCGGGTTTCGGCAGCCTCCTTGAGGAGGGCAGCCTGCTTCTCGCGAGCTTCCTGCAAGATGGATTCACCTTCTTTTTGGATATTGGCAAGCTTCTCGTTGGCTTCGTGAGCCTTCTTCAGACTATCATCGATGAAAGCCTTGCGCTCGTTCACCATCTTAATGATGGCTGGGAATCCAGCCTTCCAAAGAATGATGAAGACGATGATGAAGACCAGCGTCATCCAGAAGAGCAAACCGCTATCAGGAATTAATAAATCCATATATACTGGTTAAAGTTTTACTTAAACGTTTTGTTTTAACTAACTCTAGAATCATCTCTATCATGCCCCGGAAAGACATCAGGCTGATGCCTGAGACTTCCTTTTATCGGGGCAGATGATAGTGACAGATGAGATGATTACATAACGATTGCCAGGATGGCGATGATGACAGCGAAGAACGCAACACCCTCAACCAACGCAGCTGCGATAATCATAGAAGAACGGAGGTCGCCCATCTTCTCTGGCTGACGAGCCATAGCGTCCATAGCCTGGCCACCAATGCGACCGATACCAATACCTGCGCCAATAGCGGCCAAACCTGCACCTACTGCGGCACCCAACTTTGCAATCTCTGCTGCTAATAAAAGTGATAACATAATCTTAATAATTTAAGTTGTTAATATTTTCTTTGTTTATTATCTGAATGAAATTAGATCCGTAATCTATAATCTATAAACTACTTCACTACCTCTGGCTCAGCCTCATGAGACTTTACATGAGCCAGCGAGATGAATACTGCACTCAGCATGGTGAATACCAATGCCTGAATGTAGCTTACCAATACTTCGAGGAGCATCATAAAGGCGCTCATCGCAACACTTACTATTGTCATACCCGTACCTGCCACATAGTTGGCGATAGCATTCTCACTGATGTTGAACATGATGAAAATGATAGCCGCAAACGAAAGTGCGATGGCGTGACCCGCCATCATGTTGGCGAAGAGTCGGATAATCAGAGCCAGCGGTTTCGTAAAGATTCCGAAGAGCTCGATGAATGGCATCAGTGGCACTGGCACCTTCAACCACGTTGGTACCTCCGGCCAGAAGATTTCCTTCCAGTATTCCTTGGTACCGGTGAAGTTGGTGATCAGGAATGTCGTTACACCGAAGAATACGGTGCAGGCGATATTACCCGTCAGGTTACCACCACCTGGAGGGAATGGTACGATACCCATGATGTTCGCCACGAAGATAAAGAAGAAACAAGTAAGCAACCATGGTGCGTACTTTGGGGCTTCCTTACCCAGGGTGGCCTCTATTACATCGGTATATACCGACATGATGAACATGTGCATCAGTCCCACAAAACCCTTTGGTGCAGGATCATCCACCTTGTGCTTCCTGCACCAGCGGGCTGGTATCAGGACACAGAGCAACAGGATGATAGCATCGATGAAGAGCACGCAAACGGTCTTCGTGATGGAGATGTCAAGCGGACGAACCTCCTGGTCTCCCACCTTCTCTACTATCTTGTTGGGATTCGCCTGCGCATCAGCGTTCTTGATCACCAGATTATAAGGGCCCGGACGGTCTCCATTGGCATCCTTCTCTTCCGAGAATTCGCTGCTGCAGAACACGTGCCAGCCCGAAGTGGTGTTAACGATGATTGGCAGATGAATCACTACGGGATGATCTCCCACCTTGGTGATATGCCATTCATAAGAATCCTTGATATGACCCCACAATATCTCTTTCACATCGATGTTCTCCTTAGCCGATACCTGCAGAGGTGCCAGCGTGAAGAGCAGCATCGCCATCAAGAGGAATTGCTTGAGATGTTTCATATTCTTTAATTCTTACTTTTGTTTATTAATTAATTGTTCAGAACCGCTTATGAAAGACGGTTCTTTTTCTCTACCCGAGCGAAGTAGATGCAGTCGAACACGAGAAGTACGACATAGAAAAGGGCAAAGATTGCGGTAAAACCCAGAATGTTCTGCTTGTCGCATACCAGCACATAGATGAGGAATACCAATGTACCGGCCATCAGTTTCAAGACCAATGCCGCCAGATAGAACTTGGCGAGATTGGCTGGCGATGACTTTGCAACAGCCTTCCATGCTTCACCATAAGCAGTACTTGCAACGAGTGAGAATATCGCACTCACTACCAACGGGTTAACAACCTGGGCTATCATATCATCGCATTGAGCAGATAATCTGCATGCAAAGAGCACGGCAAGAGCCACTGCTGCTGTAAGCCACAAAGAAATCTGCTTATACCTGATACTCGCCTGTCTGATAGTCTGCAAGCGCAACTTTTCGTCTTTTTCCATTATCTAATAATTAATCACTAAAAATTAATCACTTATCTAAACTTCTACGCAAAGGCTTACTTCGTTTTTCTTACATTCCACGAATCCGCCCTTGATGTTCATTACCTGCTTGCCTTCCTTGGTAGTGTATTCCACCTTGCCCACTTCGAGCGAAGAGATGATAGGCGCATGATCCTTGAGAATCTCGAACGAGCCGAGGGTTCCCGGAACCAGTACGCTCTCTACCTCACCCTGGAAGACTACTTTCTCAGGAGATACTATCTTTAGCTGTAACATAAGCCGTGGATTTAAAGATTACGCCTGTGCTGCTGCGAGCAACTGCTTAGCCTTCTCCTTGGCATCCTCGATAGTACCTACGTTGAGGAATGCCTGCTCTGGCAGGTCATCTACCTCACCGTCGAGGATGGCGTTGAAGCCCTTGATAGTCTCTTCGATAGGAACCATCACACCCTTCAAACCGGTAAACTGCTCTGCTACGGTGAATGGCTGGCTCAGGAAACGCTGTACACGGCGTGCACGGTTCACGGTCAACTTATCCTCATCAGAGAGCTCATCCATACCGAGGATGGCGATGATATCCTGCAACTCGTTATAACGCTGCAACAACTGCTTTACTCGCTGTGCACAATCGTAGTGTGCCTTGCCCACAATCAGCGGGTCGAGGATACGAGAGGTAGAACCCAGCGGGTCTACGGCAGGATAGATACCGAGAGATGCAATCTTACGGGAAAGCTCAGTGGTAGCATCCAGGTGAGTAAAGGTGGTAGCTGGAGCAGGGTCGGTCAAGTCATCGGCAGGCACATAAACGGCCTGTACAGAGGTAATGGAACCATTCTTGGTAGAAGTGATTCGCTCCTGCATGGCACCCATCTCAGAAGCCAGCGTTGGCTGATAACCTACGGCTGATGGCATACGACCCAACAGCGCAGACACCTCAGAACCAGCCTGGGTGAAACGGAAGATGTTATCAATGAAGAACATGATATCCGCTGCCTCACCATTCTTACCTCCGTGATCACGGAACTCCTCAGCTACGGTCAAACCAGAGAGAGCTACAGAAGCACGTGCCCCAGGTGGCTCATTCATCTGACCATATACCAGGGTAGCCTGACTCTTGGCAAGTTCCTCAGGATCGACAAGTGAGAGATCCCACTTACCTTCTTCCATAGCTTTACGGAACTTCTCGCCATACTTGATAACGCCAGACTCGAGCATGTCTCGAATCAAGTCGTTACCCTCACGGGTACGCTCACCTACTCCGGCAAATACAGAGTAGCCGTTGTGTCCCTTGGCAATGTTGTTGATCAACTCCATGATAAGCACTGTCTTACCTACACCGGCACCACCGAAAAGACCAATCTTACCACCCTTCATGTAAGGCTCAAGCAGGTCGATCACCTTAATACCGGTAGCAAGCATCTCCTTGTGAGTAGAAAGTTCGTCAAACTTTGGAGCCTCACGGTGGATAGGATAAGCACCCTTCATGTCCAATTCATTCATACCATCAATAGGCTGTCCGATGACATTCATCATACGGCCCTTGATTTGCTCTCCGGCTGGCATCTGGATTGGGTTACCTGTAGAGATAACCTCCAAGCCGCGCTGCAAACCGTCAGTATTATCCATAGCGACACAGCGAACTGTATCCTCACCGATGTGCTGCTGCACCTCGATGACAAGTTCGCGTCCGTCTGGACGTTTTACCTTCAGAGCTTCATAAATTTTAGGAAGCACCTTCTCTGGATTCTCGCCCTTTGTATCGAAGTAAACATCGATAACAGGACCGATAATCTGAGAGATACGTCCGTTAATTTGTGACATAAGCTTATTAGTTTAAAAGTTATATATATTTATATTATTCTTGACTGCAAAAGTAACAACAATTTATGGAAACCACAAATTAATTTAAAGTTTTATTCGGCTTTTATACCTAATTAAACCATTTTTAGTTCCCTTTAAACCATTTTCCTATGCAAAAGCAAGAAGTCAGGAGTTCAAACTCCTCTCTTCTTACCCTTATCTCTATAAATTAGATACTCAACTCGTCCAAAACCTTGATCAGTTTACGGTCGAATGGCTTATCTGAGCGGATAGCTTCAGAAAGCGGAACGTATACTACCTCGTTATTGCGTACACCAATCATCACATTGCGCTGTCCCTGCATGATAGCCTCGATGGCACCACAACCGGTACGGCTCGCAAGAATACGATCACGGGCTGACGGACGGCCGCCACGCTGCAAGTGACCCAGGATAGATACACGTACATCAAACTCAGGGAACTCCTTGCGCACACGGTCGGCATAATAAAGAGCACCGCACTTAGGACTCTCTGACACGATGACGATACAACTCTTCTTAGACTTACGGATACCACGCTCCATGAATTGAGCCAACTGGTCTACGTCGGTAGAATCTTCTGGAATGATAGCTGCCTCTGCTCCACTGGCGATAGCTGAATTCTGCGCCAGGAAACCGGCATCACGGCCCATCACCTCGATAAAGAAGATACGCTCGTGGCTCTGCGCAGTATCACGGATGCGGTCTACACATTCTACGATGGTATTCATCGTAGTATCATAACCGATTGTATTGTCTGTACCATAAAGGTCATTATCAATTGTTCCTGGCAATCCGATGCAGCATACATCAAACTCACGTGCGAAATTCATCGCACCTGTCAGCGAACCGTTACCGCCAATCACGACAAGCGCATCTATTTCCTCTTTCTGAATCGTTTCAAATGCCTTCTGACGACCTTCTTCGGTCATGAATTCCTTAGAACGGGCTGTCTTCAGCATCGTACCACCTGTGCCGATGATACCGCTTACATTCTCTGTAGAAAAGGTTTTAATTTCATCATTGATGAGACCATCGTAACCACGATAGATACCTTTCACAGTGAAACCGTTGTAGATAGCCGAACGGGTAACCGCACGGATAGCAGCATTCATACCTGGAGCATCTCCTCCAGATGTTAAAATTCCAATAGTCTTAATCTTTGCCATAACTATACCTTGATTATATTATATATATTTTTTTAATGTTAGTTTATTATCCTCTCAGGATGATGTTTTTCATCCATTACCCCTACATATACAGTAGGTATCCAAGGGTATACCCCTTGCTTTGTTTGGGTTTATCGATTTAAATAATTAGGTTTGCGGCACCAGCCACCAGGATATGAGAGAGCCAAAGGATAGCAAGTCCGATGACGCCACCCATCAAAGCTTTCCAGCCAATATTGCGGAAATACCATCCCATGTGCATACGTTCCATCTTCATCAGGGCAAGACCGCTGATTGTACCGATACCAAGAACGTTACCACCAGCCATTACGCAATATGCAATCATCTGCCAGTAGATACCATTGGTATGATAATCAGCAAGCATGCTGAATGAAGGATCATTCACATTTGCCAGATCATGAAGGGAGAAAAAGTTCATGGCTGTAGCAAAGTTGTCAAGTACAGTACTGATGATACCAGCCAAGACGCCATGCAACAGCACGCCAGGACGCTTATCATCCATACCGAAAGAGTTGAGAAGAGTAGCAAAATCGTCAAAAGCGCCGGTCTCCTTCACCACTCCGATGGCAAGCATGATACCCATCACGAAGAGAATCATCTGGACGACTCCGTATTGGAACACTCTAGGAGTACGACGGTCAGCCATCGCATCCATATTCATGAGTTTACGGTTGAATATCTCGTTCACAATCCAAAGTACGCCCAATACGCAGAGCGCACCGAGGAAAGGACTTAATTTCGTAATATTATGGAAGGTAGGGATAAACCACAATCCACCGATGCCCACAAAGAGCATCAGCAAGCGCTGCCATACATTGAGACGGGTATCATCCCCGCGGTATGGCATAGCAATCCATTCTGCCTCTACTCTTTCAGGCAGCATGCGCTGCATCATCAACAACGGAATGAGCCAAGCTGCAAGACATGGCAGCAGAAGCGACAGGAAATAATGAGTAGCCGTTACAGCACCCATATTCCACATCACCAGTCCTTCCGGATTTCCGATAACGGTAAGAGCTCCGCCACAGTTGGCAGAAAGAAGAATGGCACCTCCATACACCATGCGCTGACGACGGTTTGGAATTACTCCATGCATCATCGTAAGCATCATCACTGTTGTAGTAAGATTATCGAGATTTGCCGAAATAACAAAGGTTACGGCAGCGAGAATCCATAGCATTTTTTTGGCGCTTCGGGTACGTAACAACTGGCGTATGAAATCGAAGCAACCATTGTTATTGAGAATTTCAACTATCGTCATAGTAGCAAGCAGGAAGAGTACGATTTCAGCTGCTCTACCCACATAAGGAAGGAAGATGTTACGGGCAATAAAATACTTCACCGTTGTACTGGTGGATTCTATCTCGTTCCACATTCCGAGATTCAGATAGCGTGAATAATCTGAAGAGTGTTCACTGGTCACGAAGTCCATACCGAAACAGATATAGAGAACCCATCCTACCGTTCCAGCAAAAATGGCTACGGCAGCACGGTTCACCTTGGTAATATTCTCGGTTGCAATGAGAATATATGCCAATATCAGTATGGCAAGGATGACTAGTGTCATATCATTAATTTTATTATATTCATTACATTTTGAGCGCAAAGGTAACAATTATTTTGTTATCGCCAACATTTCGGTATTTTTTTTTAATGAATTTAACTCATTTTCATACAAATGAAAATTTCGTCCGTTTTTTTCTTTCGCTATTATTTATCTTTCCTCTTCATTTTCATCATAGAATCAGATGAAAACACGGATTACAGAGAAGAACATCACAGGAAGAAATATCGAGGAGGAAGTTATCAGAATATTAAAAGGTTATGTTTATATATATTATATGTATTTCCCCCGAAGGAGCCCACCAAAAATAGCGATTTTAGTTAAATATTACTAACAAAAAGAAGAAAATCAAGAGTAAATGCCTGTAACTCAAAGAAAATGAGTAATTTTGCGCCCGATTTATACAATTCACATAAAGTCAAACTTTATTAATTTTAATTTTTTAATTATTTTTTATGTCAGATTTAAAGAACGTAAAGCCATTGGACGACTTCAATTGGGATGAGTTTGAGAATGGCACAAGCGCAAACGTCAGCAAAACAGACCTCGAGAAGGCCTATGACGAAACTCTTAACAAGGTAACAGAACACCAGGTTGTAGAGGGAACAGTAATCTCTGTAGACAAGAAAGAGGTTATCGTAAACATCGGTTACAAGAGCGATGGTATTATCCCAGCTTCTGAATTCCGTTACAACCCAGACCTCAAGGTAGGCGACAAGGTTGAGGTTTATGTAGAGAACCAGGAGGACGTAAAGGGCCAGTTGGTACTCTCTCACAAGAAGGCTCGCCTCAGCAAGTCTTGGGAGCGTGTGAATGCAGCTCTCGAGAACGAGGAAGTTATCCAGGGTTACATCAAGTGCCGCACTAAGGGCGGTATGATCGTTGACGTTTTCGGTATCGAAGCTTTCTTGCCAGGAAGCCAGATCGACGTTCACCCTATACGCGACTACGACGTATTCGTAGGCAAGACAATGGAGTTCAAGGTTGTAAAGATCAACCAGGAGTTCCGCAATGTCGTTGTATCTCACAAGGCTCTCATCGAGCAGGAGCTCGAGCAGCAGCGTAAGGAGATCATCGGCAAGCTCGAGAAGGGTCAGATCCTCGAGGGTACCGTTAAGAACATCACTACTTACGGTGTATTCGTTGACCTCGGCGGTGTTGACGGTTTGATCCACATCACAGACCTCTCTTGGGGCCGCGTAAGCGATCCACACGAGGTTGTATCTCTCGACCAGAAGATCAACGTTGTTATCCTCGACTTCGATGAGGAGAAGAAGCGTATCGCTCTCGGTTTGAAGCAGCTCACTCCACATCCATGGGATGCCCTCGACGAGAACCTCAAGGTAGGTGATCACGTGAAGGGTAAGGTAGTGGTTATGGCTGACTATGGTGCATTCGTTGAGATTGCTCCAGGTGTAGAGGGCTTGATCCACGTATCTGAGATGTCTTGGAGCCAGCACTTGCGTTCTGCTCAGGACTTCATGAAGGTAGGTGACGAGGTAGAGGCAGTTATCCTGACTCTCGACCGCGCTGAGCGCAAGATGAGCCTTGGTATCAAGCAGCTCAAGGAAGATCCATGGGAGGCTATCGAGACTAAGTATCCTGTTGGTAGCAAGCACACAGCTAAGGTTCGCAACTTCACTAACTTCGGTATCTTCGTAGAGCTTGAGGAAGGTGTTGATGGTTTGATCCACATCTCTGACCTCTCTTGGACTAAGAAGGTTAAGCACCCATCTGAGTTCACTTCTGTAGGTGCTTCTATCGACGTAGTAGTTCTCGAAATCGATAAGGAGAACCGTCGCTTGAGCCTCGGCCACAAGCAGTTGGAGAAGAACCCATGGGATGAGTATGAGGCAATCTACACTCCAGGTTCTGTTCACCAGGGTACTATCACTGAGTTGATGGACAAGGGTGCTGTTGTAGCTCTCGCTGAGGGTGGTGAAGGTTTCGCTACTCCTAAGCACCTCACTAAGGAGGACGGCACAGTGGCTAAGAAGGGCGAAACTCTCGACTTCAAGGTTATCGAGTTCGTTAAGGAGACAAAACGCATCATCCTCTCTCACTCTCGTACATTCGAGGAGGGTAACGAGCCAGTTGCTAAACCAGCTCACAAGCGTGCAAACGGCGGTCGCAAGAGCAACAACGAGACAGCTATGATCAACAACGTTGCTGCTAGCACATCACTCGGTGATATCGATGCACTCGCTAAGTTGAAGGCTCAGATGGAGGGCAAGGCTTAATCTTAAACAGATTAGGCATTTGCTATTCATTAGCTAAATAACATTCAGGGGACTGAAATTTCAGTAATGAGATTTCAGTCCCCTTTTTTATTATGTGTATTAAAAAAAATAAACTATCGGACACTATCTGCCATCTTCGGTAAACTCATCTCGACTAATTCATGTCCTAAAACCACTAATTCATGGTATTTTTCTATCAAAACATGTCGAAAATCATAAAAACCTTTGGCGGTTTCGAGTTTTCTGTTTATCTTTGCAACCGATAAAGCAATAATTTATATGAGCTAGAGAAATCATTCTCTCAAGAATTATCTGAAAAGAAAGAGAAGCGATTCTCCAGATTACAAAAGGAAAAGAAAGTTCAAGATATGAAACAGTCAAGATTTATAGTAGCTGCTCTATCAATGAGTTGTATCACTACCCTCTCCTCCTGCTTTAAGGAAGAACCACTCAATGCCGAATGCGACATCGAGCAGGCATACATACATGTAGACAACAAGATTTTATTGAACTTATTGTTTACTAATCCATCTGATACATTGGTCAATGTGCAGAGTGATCAGACAAAAATCGAGTTCACGATGAGACCATTTGCCGCCCTTACCAAACAGGCACCAATATTCCGCCTTACACCTGGAGCTACCATCTCACCGGAAAGCGGAAGCCTTCAGGATTTCTCCAAAGGTCCAGTTACATACGTGGTTACATCGGAAAACAAGCAATGGAGTCGCACCTATCAGGTAAGCATCAAGAAGGGACAGACTACTATACTAAACGAGAAAGAATTCGAATTTGAAGACGCATACCTCAGCAAGGGATACTACAACTGGCAGGAAAATTGGAATGGAGATATTCTCGGCATCTGGGCAACCGGAAACTCAGGATTCAATATCAGCAACCCATCAGCTAAACCAGAGGAATATCCTACCGTGATGATAGAAGATGGACACAGGAGAAAGGGAGTGCAACTCACAACCCGACGCACAGGTGGGTTTGCCGATGTAGTGAAAAAACCTATCGCTGCCGGCAACCTCTTTATCGGACAGTTTAATGCTACCGATGCCCTTACCGATGCAATGAAGGCAACAAAGTTCGGTCGCCCATTCAGTTTTAGTGCCAAACCGGTAAAGTTGGAAGGCTGGTATAAGTATCAGGCTGGCGAAAAATTCACCGACAAGAATATGCAAGAACTTGACCGCCATGACTACGGAACCATTTATGCTGTACTCTATGAGAACATCGATGAAAAAGGAAATGCCGTATTGCTCTACGGAGATAATGTACAGACCAGCAAACAGATAGTAGCACTTGCCCTGGTAGGTGAAACCCATGATGACAACGGAAAAGTTGCTATTGGAAACACAAAGGAATGGCATCACTTCAGCGTAGATTTCAAGTATAAGAAAGCCATAGACCCAATCAAGTTGAAGAATGGTGGCTACAGTCTCACTATTGTCAGTTCATCCAGTTCAGATGGAGCTAACTTCCTGGGTGCCGTAGGCAGTACCCTTTGGATAGACAGTTTCAAGTTGATTTGCGAATAAGCTAAGGAGGAAACTATATAATGAAGAAGATAACAATATTAGCTCTCCTGCTGACATGGGGCACTGCTACATGGGCAGAAGAAAATGAGAATCAGAAGACTGAGGAGCACAAGCAGGTAGAAGAAAGCAAGCGTACCTCGTGGAACAAATATCTTCACGGCTACCAGTATCAGGCTCGCGTGGCGTATAATATCGGAGGCACAGCCCCTATCGGTCTTCCTGCTACCATCCGTACACTACACAGCTATACCCTGCAACCTAACTTCAGTCTGGGTATCGATGCTTATCACCCACTTTCAGGCAAATGGGGATTCGTTGGAGGTCTGCACTTTGAAAACAAGGGCATGAAGATTGATGCAGGCGTAAAAAACTATTATATGAGAATAGTACGTGGCGGAGAAGAACTGAAAGGTATATTTACAGGCAACGTGGTTACGAAGGTAGACATGAGTCTCATCACAGTACCATTGCAGGCAACATACGACATTTGCGACAACCTCCGTTTCAAGTTGGGTCCGTATGTTAGCTATGTAACATCAAAGAAGTTTGAAGGCTGGGCATACGATGGTTACTTGCGCCGCCAAGAGGAAGGTCATCCTAAGGGCGATCCTACCGGACAGAAGATAAAGTTGGGTCATGACGAAGGCGAGCGTGGTGATTACGATTTCAGCGATGACATGCGCAACTGGCAGGTGGGCGTAGATTTCGGAATAGACTGGCGCTTGAACAACCGTTGGGGCCTCTGTGCTGATCTGAGCTGGGGCTTAAATGGTATCTTTAAGAAAGATTTCGAGACCATCGAGCAGACGATGTATCCTATCTACGGCAGCGTAGGTATCACGTATCAGCTGAAGTAATATATAATATAATGTACGCGTACATTATTATATAAATAAATAGAAACAATACAATAATTATTTATTAATACACAAAAAAGAGAAGAAAAATGAAAAAGTTTATTTATTTAATGGCCATGGTTTGCACCCTTGGCTTCTTCACTGCTTGTAGCAGCGATGATGATGACAATGACAAAGACTACTTTGTACGCAACGAGAAGATTGAAGGAACCTGGAAGGTACAGGAAGCAGGTTTTGATGCAAATGACAATTCTACAGGTTCAGTTGTATTAAACTGGGAAGGTTCTAATGATGCAACCATTACTATCCCAGGCTTGATGGATGAACCATATCCTATAAAGGATGCCATCAAAATGGCTCCAATGTTACTCAACACCCAACTCAGAAACGTTTTGCAGGATGTAACCTTCAATGAGAAGGGACAGATTTCTGCAACCTATAAGGAAGAGTCTGATGACAAGGACTGGAAGGTTGCTAACGATTACGCTTCATACCAGGTAGTTAACGAGAATATGATTACCTTATTCCTGAATACAACCAAGATTACAGAAGACATCGACGATGCTCAGGAGAAGAAGGCAATGATTACTAACATGTTGGATCAGTTTAAGACCGGTATTCCTGTACACGTATCTTATCCAGCAACCAACAAGGTATATTTCTATGTTGACAAGGATTTCGTAGCTCCTATCATCGCAATGCTTTATGCTCAGGTTAACAAGATTCCTACTACAGGTATGGACAAGGAAGATTTGGCACGATTCATGATTTTGAAGTCAGTTGTCAATCAGCTTCCTGCCATCATGGAAAAGACCACCAAGTTTGAGGCAGGTATTGAGTTGATCAAGTAAAGAGAAAGAACTATAAATCATCAAGCTGAGGGTGTGTCATAAGTCCATAATAATGGAACATGACACACCCTTATTTTATTAATCGGCTTATTGTCGTACAACTAAAGGATGTATAGTCGTACAACTAAAGATGTTGTCACTAGGCTCGGCAGACCTGCCGACTGCAGTCAGCAGAGCTGCTGACTAGGCTCAGCAGCTCTGCCGAGCCTAGTGGGGATCTTCTAGAAGCAGTCTTCTTATACCTTAGAACCTATCTCCTTTCACCTCATATTCTATATCTTTGAACCTGACTAAACGTCTCACTTCGCTTACTCAGTAATCTCGTTCTGCTTGTCCAGCAGTCTCATTTCGCTTGCTCAACCATATTACTTCGCCTACTCAAGTCTGATTAGGTAGCGCTTTAGACGTTCTTACAAGCGAGAACGCCTGGATTTCCAGGCACAAAAAAAGATTGCATCAGCGGAAATACTTCCAACCAATGCAATCTTCAGTTTTCTTTAATCTAGAGGCTAAACACTTTCTTACGAGAAAAATCACGGAAGAAAAGAGCCTAGCGTCGGATTTACTTCACCTTTGCAACGATAGCCTTGAAAGCCTCAGGGTTGTTTACAGCGAGGTCAGCGAGAACCTTACGGTTAATCTCGATACCAGCCTTGTGAAGAGCACCCATCAACTGGCTGTAGCTCATACCATCGAGGCGAGCTGCAGCGTTGATACGCTGGATCCACAATGCGCGGAATGTGCGCTTCTTGTTACGACGATCGCGATAAGCGTAGGTAAGACCCTTCTCCCAAGTGTTCTTAGCTACTGTCCATACATTCTTGCGAGCTCCATAGTAACCCTTAGTGAGCTTCAAGATTCTTGTTCTTTTTGCTTTTGATGCAACGTGATTTACTGATCTTGGCATAATTTTTTTTCTTTAAAAGTTCGACTAAAAAGTTAATAATTAACGGAGGCAGAGCAAGTCGCGAACCTGCTTCAAGTTTGAACGGTCTACGAGAGTCTCACCAAGGAGATTTCTCTTCTGCTTCTTTGTCTTCTTAGTCAAGATGTGACTGTGAAAAGCGTGATGACGCTTAATCTTACCTGTACCGGTGAAACGGAATCTCTTCTTTGCGCCGGAATTAGTCTTTACTTTTGGCATTTTTACTTTTAATTTTAAATTGTTATTTATTATAGCGATGGCAACGCATATACCAGGGCGTTACGCATCTTTTTTTTCTTAATCCTCTGTTCCTTCTGCAAGTTTCTTCAGAGCATCGCCGCCTTTAGCATTGGCGAGCAAGCCATTCTTCTCAGCATTAGCAGCGCGCTCAGCATCTGCAGCAGCCTTAGCTTCAGCCTCTCGCTTCTCACGGTCCATCTTCTGCTGGCTCTTCTTTGCAGTACCAGCCTTCTTAGGACTCATGTAGAGGAACATCTTCTTACCTTCAAGCTTTGGCATCTGCTCCACCTTTCCGTACTCTTCCAAATCATTGGCGAAACGGAGAAGAAGAACCTCACCCTGCTCCTTGAAGAGAATAGAGCGACCACGGAAGAAAACGTATGCACGAACCTTGTTACCCTCGTTGAGGAACTCCATAGCGTGCTTGAGCTTGAACTGATAGTCGTGCTCATCGGTCTGAGGTCCGAAACGGATTTCCTTGGTCTCCACCTTTACCTGCTTCTGCTTCATTTCCTTTGCATGCTTCTTCTGCTGGTAAAGGAATTTAGAATAGTCAACTATACGGCAAACTGGTGGTTGCGCATTAGGAGATATCTCGACTAAGTCAAGCTCTTGCTGACGTGCCAACTCCAACGCCTTACGTGCTGGCATCACTTCTGCTCCACCATCACTCACTACTCTCACGTCGCGTGCACGAATCTGTTCGTTTACGCGGTACTGATTTTTCATTTTGTCATTTTTCATTAACTATTCGATATATTCTTTTTTGTCTTTTTGATTAAACGGCTGCAAAGTTACGATTATTTTGTGAAACCACCAAATTTTCAGTGGGTTATTTTCATTTTTGCCCGCAGATTCTTTGTTTTTCTAATGGATTTAATGTTTTACCCCCACAGATTGATATATTTAATCCCGCAAATTGATATATTTTAGTCCCACAGATTTCACAGATTAACACAGATCTTTATGATAAAGAAACTAAATCTGTAAAAATCTGTGAAATCTGTGGGACTTAAGAAAACAATAAATCAGTGGGGACTAAGAAAAGCTTTCAATCCATGGGAGTATATCCATTGACTTTACGGAAGATTGATTTTCGTATATCTGTGGTGGAAAAATTGACCAATATTCCAAGATGCTTCTTCGCCACACGCAAATACGTAAGCAATTGCTTATGAAAGACATCTTTCATTTCTGCCACAGACTTCAGTTCGACTATGACTTTATCTTCTACAAGAATATCCAGACGGAAATCTACAGGCAAAACCTTACCATCATACATGACATCCAACTTTACCTGATTCTCTACCCTAAGTCCATCTTTGCGCAACTGATAGCACAGAGCTGCTTCATAAACCGACTCAAGTAAACCTGGTCCCAATTCATTATAAACCTTATAAATAGCTCCAATGATCTTATAAGATATCTCATTTTCTGTCATAACCAAACGATTTTAAAATCCTCCTTAACAAAAAAATCTCCCACAGACGTCACAGTTGTTACAGATATTCAACAGAACACACAAAAATCTGTGTAAATCTGTGAAATCTGTGGGACTAAACCCTCAACACAAAAAATCTGTGGGGCAGAGCCCTCAACAGAAAAATCTGTGTAAATCTGTGAAATCTGCGGGAGATTAGAAAATATCAATCTGCGGGATTACTCCTCAGCTGCCTTCAGCTGCTCTGCAACCTCGGCATTGATGCGCTGAGCGAACTCTTCCATGCTCATGGTAGCCTGTTCGCCACCACCCTGCTTACGCATAGATACCAAGCCCTCGGCACTCTCCTTCTCACCAACGATGACCATGTAAGGAACACGCTTCAACTCGTTGTCGCGAATCTTGCGGCCAATCTTCTCGTTACGGTCATCAACCAAAGCACGTACACCCTGCTTGTCTAAGTACTGACGTACCTTCTGAGCATAATCGTTAAACTTCTCAGAGATAGGAAGAATTGCAACCTGGTCTGGAGTCAACCACAATGGGAAGTGACCGGCGGTATGCTCGATGAGAACGGCTGTGAATCGCTCCAGTGAACCGAATGGTGCACGGTGAATCATCACAGGAGTCTTCTTAGAGTTATCCTCGGCTGTATACTCCAACTTGAAACGCTCTGGCAAGTTGTAGTCCACCTGGATGGTACCCAACTGCCAACGACGACCGATGGCATCCTTTACCATGAAGTCGAGCTTAGGACCATAGAAGGCAGCCTCGCCAACCTCCTCGCGTGTCTCAAGGCCCTTCTCCTTGCAAGCCTCGCGGATAGCGTTCTCGCTCTCTTCCCAAATCTCATCAGAACCGATATACTTCTCTGTATCCTTAGGATCGCGGAGAGAAATCTGTGCCTCGTAGTTCTCAAAACCGAAGATCTTGAATACCTTCAGGATTACGTCGATTACATTCTCGAACTCAGCCTTTACCTGCTCTGGACGAACGAAAATGTGGGCATCATCCTGTGTAAATGTACGAACACGAGTCAAACCGTGGAGCTCACCGCTCTTCTCATAGCGGAATACGGTACCGAACTCAGCAATACGCAAAGGAAGATCCTTGTAAGAACGAGGCTTGCGAGCGTAGACCTCGCAGTGGTGAGGACAGTTCATTGGCTTGAGCATATACTCCTCATCCTCCTCCGGTGTCTGGATAGGCTGGAATGCATCCTTGCCATAGTGAGCATAGTGACCAGATGTTACATAGAGACTCTTGCCACCGATACCTGGGCAGATAACCTCCTGGTAGTTGTAAGGCTTCAGGAGAGAACGAAGCAACTCCTGCAGACGCAGGCGGAGCTGTGTACCCTTTGGCAACCAGATAGGAAGGCCCTTACCTACACGCTCTGAGAACATGAAGAGTTCCATCTCCTTACCGATCTTACGGTGGTCACGCTTCTTAGCCTCTTCGAGAATTACCAAGTACTCATCGAGCATCTTCTTCTTAGGGAAGCTGATACCGTAGATACGGGTCATCTGCTCGCGCTTGGCATCACCGCGCCAGAATGCACCAGCCACACTTGTAATCTTCACAGCCTTGATAAGGCCAGTGTTCATCAAGTGAGGACCACGACAGAGGTCGGTGAAATTGCCCTGGGTATATGTGGTGATGGTACCATCCTCCAAGTCCTGCTCAATATGCTCGCACTTGTAAGTCTGACCGTCAGCCTTGAACTCAGCGAGAGCATCAGCCTTAGCCACCTCCTTGCGAACCACAGGTTCGTTCTTTTTGGCAAGTTCCATCATCTTAGCCTCAATCTTGGCGAAATCATTCTCTGAGATCACCTGACCCTCGGCTGGCATCACGTCGTAGAAGAAACCACTCTCTACGGCTGGACCGAAACCGAACTGGATGCCTGGGTAAAGCTCCTGAAGAGCCTCAGCCAACAAGTGGGCAGATGTATGCCAGAATGTGTGCTTACCCTGCTCATCCTCAAACTTGTAGAGTTCTACATTTGCATCCTCATTGATAGGACGGTTCAACTCTACTGTCTCACCATTAACACCGCAAGATACAACGTTGCGAGCGAGAGCCGGTGAGATGCTCTCGGCGATTTGTAAGCCAGTTACGCCCTGTTCATACTCACGAACAGATCCGTCTGGGAATGTGATTTTTACCATAACAACTTAGTATTTTTATTAAATCGTCTGCAAAAGTACGATTTCTTTTTGTAACAAGCGAATAAAAATGCATTTATTTTGCTAAACTTTGCTAACACCTCTTTATATTAAGGGCTTTTAAGACCGAAAATACTGAGATATTGAAGTTTTCATCTGCTTTTCTACCAATATTTCGTAACACTTTGTAAAATTCAGATACATTTTTAGCCAATAAGTTTTGGAGAAACAAATATTTTCATTATCTTTGCATCCGATAACGTGACAAAATGTAAAGAAACATAGAAAATGGCAAAACCAAAGATTCTCATCATCTATACCGGTGGTACCATCGGTATGGGAAAGGACCCGATGACAGGTGTACTGGAACCTCTTGATTTCAATCACCTCGTTTCTTCCATGCCCGAATTCAAGCTCATTCAGGCAGAAATCGATGTGCGAAAATTCGACCCACCTATCGATTCCAGCGACATGGATCCAATGCGCTGGGCAGAAATCGTAAGCATGATATCCAACAACTACAACGACTATGACGGATTCGTAATCCTTCATGGCACTGACACAATGGCTTACACTTCATCTGCCTTGTCCTTCATGCTTGAGAATCTGACCAAGCCTGTAATATTGACAGGTAGCCAGCTGCCTATCGGTGAATTGCGAACCGACGGCAAGGAGAATCTGATGACAGCCATAGAGATTGCTTCTGCCAAGAATGCTGAAGGACGCCCTATGGTGCCCGAGGTATGCATCTTTTTCAACGGCAAGCTGATTCGCGGTAACCGTGCCATCAAGATCAATGCCGAGGGATTTCATGCTTTCGAATCATTCAACTACCCTCACCTCTGCGATGTAGGAATCAATTTCCAATATCACGACCATCACATTCTTACGCCGGATTACAGAAAGCCAATGGTTCCACACCTGAAGCTCGATCCGAACGTCATCGTGTTCAGTCTCTTCCCGGGTATCCAGGATAACATTGTGCGCCACGTGATGGAATCACCAGACCTCCGCGGCATCGTGATGCGTACTTTCGGTTCAGGCAATGCTCCTCACACGCCATGGATCATGCGTCTTCTGGATCAGGCTGCCCATCGCGGAGTAAACATCGTGAATATCAGCCAATGTCTTACGGGCAGTGTAGAGATGGAACGCTACGGAGCCGGCTTCCAGTTGAAAGCAGCTCATGTGATAAGCGGATACGATTCTACGGTAGAGGCTATGGTCACCAAGATGATGTATCTGCAGGGAAGATATGCAGATAACAAAAAGGTAAGAGAAAAACTGACCGAATCCCTGGCGGGCGAAATCTCTATATAGTATAAGGTGAAATCTTCATCCATATAATGAAGCAATGAAGTAAATGACAGTCTCCCGATAGTGTATACGATTAAACTACAGATTGGCAAACTGTCATTTACTTGCTCATTATGAGTCATTTAGCGAAACAAAGAAAATTACCCTACAAAACCGAATAGTATTACAGGAAATATGCAGAAAACATTTAACGAAGGTTAAATATTGACAGTTTTTTTGCCAAAAAACTTTTTGCATATCATTTTTTGTGTAACTTTGCAGCGTAGAAAAAAAGTAAAAGATCAGTATCCTTATTAGATACCAATCCGTAATATAAATTAATAAATCAACAAAACCAACAAATTATGAACATTAACAAGGTAAAGGAGTATGGTGAGTTCGTAGAAATTGCGGCTCCTGTAGAAAGAGCAACAGCTGAAGAGTATCCAACAGTATTAGGCGGAGAAATTTGGTACAACTAAGAACTTCCTGCTAAGGATTCCTATCCTTTGTAACCGATAGTTTTTCCTTTAGCAGACTTGAAACAAGAGGCTATTTTTATTTGATTCAGAACATCTTATAATTTTTAGCAGACACATTATTAGCTCAATGATAAAGGCTCAATCCTCGAATAAAATCGGGAACTGAGCCTTTATTGTGTTTATATCTTACCATCGAGATATACGGAATCGGATATTAGTGCTTACCACAGCAGCCGCCCTCTCCGTGTTCGTGATGATGCTCGTGCTTGATACCACCCTCTACAGCCTGATGCTGGTCGCGGAGCAGATCGTTCACGGTCTTCACTGGGTTGAATGTACCGAGAGAAACCTCTACAAATACTGTATTCCAGTCACTCATCGCACCATTCCAGAGACCTGGCAACTCGAGTGCCTTCAAATCCTTACCATTCTTACTCTTGCTGGAGATGAAACCGGTAGATGGATCAACGAACTTAGGAAGATCGAAGGCATTGCCCTGGTAATCCTTGGTCGCGCAGACGAGATCTACCGGGTTGAAGTGAGTACCCTCGGTGAACATCTTCATATACTCCTCGTTATTCTTGTCAATCTGAGAGCTCTCCAAAATCTGAAGGCTTACCGTGCCATCCTGATTATAGGTAAGGAATGGACCACCACCAGGCTCGCCCACGTTCTTAACGACACCGCAGACACGCATAGGACGGTTCAACTTCTTACGCAGATAGATAACCAGTTCGGCATCCTCCAGCTCCTTGATATCAGCCTTACGGCAGCAGAGGTCGCGCTGAACGAAGCGGATAATCTCCTCCAGCTTCTCATGGTTGTACTGACCAGAATCCAAAACCTTCAGATAATCGAAAGCCTGCTTCTGCAGAGTAACCAATACGCCTGCAATCACCTGCTTCCAGGTAACAGTCTCAGCCTTCAGGCGATCAGGAACCACATTGTCAATATTCTTGATGAATACCACATCAGCATCAATCTCGTTGAGGTTCTCGATGAGTGCGCCATGACCGCCCGGACGGAACAGCAATGAGCCATCCTCGTTACGGAAAGGAGTATTGTCAGGATTGGCAGCGATGGTATCGGTGCTAGGCTTCTGCTCTGAGAATGAGATGTTATACTTGATGCCGTAACGCTGTGCATACTTATCTACCTTCTCGGCTACCATCTGCTTGAAGAGTTCCAGGTGGTCGTGAGAAACGGTGAAATGAACGTTTGCCTCGCCGTTGCTGCTAGCATAGAGCGCAGCCTCAACCAGGTGCTCCTCCATTGGGGTGCGAACCTCGTCCTCATACTCGTGGAACTGGAGCAATCCCTTAGGCAACTGTCCGTAGTTCAATCCCTCTGGCTTGAGGAGATTAGCCACGATAGCCTTGTAATCGCCCTTCTTGATAAGGCACATAATGCCCTTCTCGTTGTTTACATGGCACTTATCGCAGAGTGCCTTGCGGAAAGCAAACTTCTTGATATTCTCGAAGAATTGTTTTTCGAAGTCAGTAGTAGGAACATCGTATGGAGCATCCAGGAACGCGAACATGTTCTTGAACATACGGCTAGCCGCACCTGAAGCAGGTACGAACTTCACAATCTTGTGCCCCTCAGCCTTGTAGTCGTTCCACGCCTTCTCGTAGTCCTCTACTTCCTGAGCTGTAGGAGCCATGATACCCTTACCGATAGCAGCCGCACCCTCGAGCTTGAGGAATGGGAAGCCATTCTTGATTTGTTCCAACTGGTGTTCAATCTGCTGCTCGGAGATACCGCGAGCAGAGATTTGGTTTAGATCTTGCTGATTCATAATACCATATTTATGTTAAATTTACACTATATGTGCTACAAAGATAATAGTTTTTTCTGATAATCAGAAATATTTCCGCTTTTTTTTGTACCTTTGCATTGAAAATTTAACGAAGTAGGCGTTTTTTAACGCCGAATCGCCATTGTTTGTCAAATTTAAAATAGAATATTGCAACATGGTTAGTAAATTATCAAAAGAGCACGACAGAAGGTCGGGGCTATCACATTACCTCTATGGGGTATCTACATTATTTTTAAGTGGTGTAGGAATTGGCGGTTTATCGCCATTAGTAACAAACCAAGAATTGAACATATACAATTTACTTTGTTTGTTCATTGGAACGCTATCTGCAATTATCATTGCATATTGCGCTAATAGAATTATGAAGTATAACGATAAATAATATTATTATGGATGGATTAATGTTTATTTTTTCGCTGGGGCTAATTATTAGCAGCAGCTTTGCCATCTGGCTCAACACCAAATCTGGTCAGAAATGGATAGATGAGCTATAATGACTCAATAAATATATCATCAGCAGGAGGGAACGACAATGAACGAAACACCTTTTAAATTCACATCCGAAGAAAAGGAACAGACACTCCAGATACTAGAGCGCCTGAGAACCGCCGTGGGCGATACATTCAAGCCAGGCGATGAGCAGCATCTGCGTGAAGACATACAGCATGCCTTCATCAACCATCAGATTAAGCGCAATGTCTTCGGAATGAATCCAATACTCGCTGCCCTGCAAACCGCAGAAATCGCAGTAAACGAAATCGGTCTGAAACGAGATGGCATCATCGCCATCCTGATGCAGACCAGCGTCATCGATGGCTATCAGACCATCGAAGAGATACAGAAGAAATACGGAGATAGCGTAGCCCACATTATCAGTGGTCTGCTCCGCATCCACGATTTATATAAGCGCAACCCTATCATAGAGAGCGAGAACTTCAGAAATCTGCTTATCTCATTCTCTGAGGATATGCGCGTCATCCTCATCATGATTGCCGACCGCGTGAACGTGATGCGACAGATTCGCGATACCGAACAGAAAGAGGCAAAGCATGAAGTAAGCGAAGAGGCAAGCTACCTCTATGCCCCACTCGCCCACAAACTGGGACTCTACAAACTGAAGAGCGAACTGGAAGACCTTAGTCTGAAGTATCTCGAGCACGACGCCTACTATATGATAAAGGACAAACTGAACGCCACCAAGGCTTCGCGCGATGCCTATATCGCCCGCTTCATCCAGCCAATCCAGGAGAAGCTCGATGCTGCCGGTCTGAAATATCACATGAAGGGCCGCACCAAGAGTATCCACTCTATCTGGCAGAAGATGAAGAAGCAGAAGTGCGCCTTTGAGGGTGTATACGATCTCTTTGCCATCCGTATTATCCTCGATGCACCAAGAGAGAAAGAGTATATGCAGTGCTGGCAGGCCTTTGCCCTCATCACCGACATGTATCAGCCAAACCCAAAGCGTATGCGCGACTGGCTCAGCGTGCCTAAGAGCAACGGTTATGAAAGTCTGCATACCACTGTACTGGGTCCTGAAAACAAATGGGTAGAGGTACAGATCAGAACCGAGCGCATGGACGATATTGCAGAGCACGGACTCGCTGCCCACTGGCGCTACAAGGGTATTAAGCAGGGAGAAGGCGGTATCGACGAATGGCTTGCCAATATCCGTGCTGCCCTCGAAAACAACGATGATCTGCAGCTGATGGACCAGTTTACCACCGACCTGAAGGAAGACGAAGTATACGTGTTCACTCCAAAGGGCGACCTGCTGAACTTCCAGAAGGGAGCTACGGTACTCGACTTTGCCTACTATATCCACTCCCGCATCGGCAATACCTGTGTGGGCGGAAAGATTAACGGAAGAGCCGTCACCTTCCGACAGGAACTCCATTCGGGAGATCAGGTAGAAATCCTCACACAGAGCAACCAGAAGCCACGCCGCGAATGGCTCAACATCGTGCAGACATCCAAGGCTAAAGCCAAGATTCGTCTAGCGCTGAAGGAAACCCAGAAGAAGGACGGTCTCTATGCCAAGGAACTTCTGGAGCGCCGATTCAAGAACAGGAAACTGGAAATTGATGAGAGCATCATGGCGCGCATCATCAAGAAAATGGGATATAAGGAGAACTCAGACTTCTATAAGGATGTAGCCGAAGAGAAAATCGACGTGAACAGCATCATCGAGAGATACATAGAGGAGCGCGACCACGACCTGAACCTCGCCAATACCAACAAGCCTGCAGAAAGTGCAGAGAATTTTGAGTTTGAGAATCCTACCGAGGAACTGATGAAACAGAGCGACGATGTGCTGGTTATCGATGAGCACCTCAAGGGCATCGATTTCGAACTGGCTCATTGCTGCCACCCTATCTACGGCGACCCAATCTTCGGATTCGTTACCATCAGCAAGGGTATCAAGGTACATCGCATGGATTGTCCTAACGCCAAGGAACTGCGCCGCCGTTTCGGTTACCGCATCGTGAAGGCGAAATGGAGCGGCAAGGGAACATCCAAGTATGCCATCACGCTCCGCATCATCGGAAACGACGATATCGGTATCGTGAGCAACATCACCAACATCATTTCCAAGGAAGACAAACTCATCATGCGAGGCATCAACATCTCTTCCAAGGATGGTCTCTTCTCTGGCAATGTTACCGTAATGATTGATGATGCTGGCAAGACCGATGCACTCATCAAGAAACTGAGCGCCGTGAAGGGCGTTAAGCAGGTAACGAGAATATAAAACCGGAATACATAAAAAAAATCCCGCAGAGAAAATCTGCGGGATTTTTTTATTTCGACTTATTCAAGCGCTTGATCACAGAATAGGCATCATACAAACCAAGTTCTCCTGCCTTTGAAAGATCCTGGATGGCAGTCTGCTTATTGCCACTCTTGGCTCGTGCTATACCTCTATTATAATAAGCCTCTGCAAGGCGGTTATCAATTCTCAAGGCAATGGTATAATCATCTATTGCCTTTGAAAGTTCGTTTCTGCCTGCATGAAGATTACCTCTATTATAATAGATGTAAGCATTGTTGCTGTTCTGGCGGATGGCATCACTGAAATCAGCCTCGGCAGAATGGATGTTCAGAACACCCTTGCCCTCAGCCTTGTTAAATTCATCCATCTCAGCCTGGCAGACAGCACGCTGCCAGTAAGCCAAAGAGTTCTTGTCATCGAGCGAGATATAATAGGTGAAATCACTGATGGCAGCCTCAAAATCACGAAGTACACTATGAGCGATGGCCCTGCGCATCAGGAGACGTTTTTTGGTTTCATTATCGCTCGCCACACTCAACTCTGCCGAAAGTTTATCAATCATCGAGAATATCTTCATAGAACCATTCTCATCGAGCTGTTCCTTACTGCAAACGATATAAACCTTGTCTGCCTTGGTATGCTGATTGAGCGCATCAACCTCCTTGTCATAAGCCTGAACTCCATTTACATTCTGATTGTTTGGGAAATAAGAGAGCTGATACATCGGCAGGAAGGCGGTTTCTACCTGACGGTTCTGAACCTTACCACGATACTCGCTCTTATAGTTGTGTTCATACTTCGGTTCGTCATCTACTACCAGCGAAGCAAACTTATTCGGGTCAACCTCAGAGCGCTTACGCATCTCCTTCTTGGTCTTTGCGCTCCATCTCGGCTGGATTCCGATATGCTTGTTCATCTGCGCCTTGAAGATACGGAATTCATCCATCTCTGCCTTGGCTGTCATGCCCAGGCGCCGGTAACAGCTGGCACGGTTAGACAAACCGGTCCAGAAGTTAGGGAACTGGTTGATAACCTTAGTATAATCCTTGATGGCAGCTCTCAGATTACCGGTCTTGTCATGCAATAGAGCTCGGTTGAAGATAGCCATGAAGTTCTGGGGTTCCATCTTGATAATGAAGTCGAAATCGGTGATAGCACGGTTATCATCACCCAACTGTACACGCATCAGTCCTCTATTATAATGAGCCAGGAAATTGTTCGGATCCAGATCAAGGGCATTGTCATAATCGCTCATCGCCCCTCTGAGGTTATTCAGATTGATACGCGCCAAAGCACGGTTAATGTAACTGTTGACATTGTTAGGTTTGAAATGCAGACTCTTGGTCAGCGCCTCATCAGCCGTTTTCCATTCCTTTCTAGCCAGCGCCATATAGGCACGCGTAGTCCAGGCATCCCCATCATACGGATTGAGCTGCAGACTCTTGTCTAGCCATTTCTCAGCCTGCACGGTATCTTTCTGATGCAGATACACTTCAGCCTTGAGCGAATAAGCATTCGACCAGTCTTTCCATTTTTCCACGATGGTATCCAGTTCCTGCTGCGCCGCCTCATACTTTTTGTTTTCCATCTGGCAGATAGCCCGGTTGAACCAGTAATTTCGGTTGCGCGGTTCAAGTCTGATAGCCTCATTATAGTCAGCTATCGCATCATCAAACCTGTTTTGTCTGATGCGACAGATGGCTCTCAAGTCATAAATATCATTGATATAGGGATTGAGATGCAACGCCTCGGTGGCATCACTTTCGGCACCCGTAAAGTCATCCAGATTAAATTTTGCCACACTGCGGTAATACCAAGGCTCATACAGATAAGGCTTGGCACCGATAGCCAGATTAAAATACTTGATTGAAAGGACGAAATCCTCATAATACAATGCACTCCGACCGGCCGTAACAAGTCGGTCTACACGATATTGGGCAGAAGTCGACATGGTGCCCATTACCATAAAAAGAACCAAGAGAATCTTCTTCATCTGTTCGTAACTCTCTGAAATAAAACCTATTGAATGTAGAATAAAAAAATATAGTAAGCCCAATCGTCACGATTACCATGAAGCTTACTATATTTTCGGAAGAACTATCGACGTATCTTAGTACGATAGGCAGCACGGAAATTGCCCTTGATGATACTCTTGAGCTTACCTGCTATCATGTTCTTGCGAAGAGGAGACACACGGTCAACAAACATTGTACCCTCCAAATGGTCGAATTCATGCTGCATCACGCGAGCCAGATATCCCCCTATCCATTCATCATGTTCATTAAAATCCTCATCCATATACTTTACATGGATGCGCGTAGGACGAACCACCTTCTCATTGATACCAGGAATAGAAAGACATCCCTCTTCAGAAGAGTCGGTATTTTCCTCATCGAGCTCTAGGATATGGGCATTGATGAAAGCATGACGGAATCCTTTATACTCAGGGAAATCCTCGCTGAGCACATCCAGGTCGATAACAACGAGGCGGATAGGCAAGCCTATCTGGGGTGCAGCCAGTCCAATGCCGTTGCTGGAATCAAGGGTTTCATACATATTATTAATCAACACCTTGAGATCTGGATAATCAGGTGTAATATCTTCAGCCACTTTTCTCAGCACTGGCTGACCATAAATATAAATCGGTAAAATCATTATCTTCTTGATTGCAAATAATCCTGTAATATGATGGTAGCACTTATCTCGTCTACCAATCCTTTATTTTCTTTTCTCACCTTCTTCTTTACACCTCCATCTATCATGGCTCTATGTGCCAGAACTGATGTAAATCTCTCGTCATAATATTCAATTGGAATTTCAGGATGAGCCTTTCGCCAACGGTTGTAGAAGTTTTCTACTCTTGCCAGGTTTTCACTTGGCTGCCCGTTAGGTTGCATCGGTTTTCCGATAACAATGCGCTCCACCTGTTCTTTCTGAATATAAGTTTCGATATAAGTGAAAAGTTCATGTGTAGAAACTGTGGCCAACCCATTGGCAATAATCTGCAATGGGTCGGTCACAGCCAGTCCGGTACGTTTTTTACCGTAATCTATAGATAAAATTCGCATTAATCTACGGATATCTTATCCTTATATAATATCAGATTACTTCTTAAGGAGTAACCAAGCATCAGGATACTCACCAGCGCGAAGCTGATTGCGGCTCTTGACAGCAGCAGCCTTATCAGCAAATGTAGAAGCTACCACGCGATACATGTTACGCTCTGTGTTCAGGGCGATCTGAGCATCGTAGCCAGCGCTCTTCAATGTACTAGCCAATCCCTCAGCGTTAGCCTTGAGAGAGAAAGAACCAACTACTACGCTATAGCTTGACAAGCCAGAACCTGAGATGAGAGAAACATCCTCAGAACGAACAGTAGCATTATCAACCTCAGTCTGCTCATCAGAAGGAGCCTGAGTCTCGAGAGGAGCTACAACTGGTTCCTGAGCAACAGGAGCCTGAGCTGCCTGCTGTTCCTGCTGCTGAGCCTTCTCATATGCCTTCTTATATGCACTTTCCTTAGATGTACCACAACTTGCGAGCGCCAAAACTGCGCACATTCCCATGCTTAATACTGTAATTTTCTTCATAATTCTTATTCGTTTTATTGTTTATTATTGTTGTTCATTCAATATAAATTTCGCATTATGCGTTTTTTACTCTGCGAAAATACAAAAAAATGCCCGAAAAACGAAGAATATGCCGCCTAAAGTTTGTTAAATAAGGCTATAAAAACATTTTTAATGAAAAATTAAGGCTAAAAGACTTGTTTTTTAAAGAGAATTTAGTATATTTGCATTGTCAAATGAAAATGACAAGAATATAATCGTTTAACGTTTAAAATTTATAGCATATGAAAACATTAGGTTACATTGGTGCTTTCCTCGGCGGTGCTATCGCTGGTACAGCACTCGGTTTGATTTTCGCTCCTGAGAAGGGTGAGGATACACGTAGTAAGATTGCAGGTGCAGTAGACGATTTCTGCAAGAAGCACGACATCAAGTTGAGCCGTAAGGACGTTGATGATCTGGTTGACGATATCAAGGACGCAGCTCCTGAGGTTTAATCATCACCTATCATGATGTTCTCTAACGATAAAAATGTAGAAACTATCGGGCAGCTCATTGAGGTGCTTAAACATTACATCGGGCTTCAGAGCGAATTTCTGAAGCTCGATATTGTGGATAAGGTGGTACGCCTGCTTACAGTCATCACCATGACGGTGGTACTCCTGGGCTTACTTACGCTTACCCTCATTTACCTATCCTTTGGCGCTGCTTTTGCATTGGCAGACTTAATAGGTAGTCTGACTTTCGGATTCTGCATTGTTGCTGCAGTATACCTATTTATATTAATATTATTTGTAATTTTCCGCCATAAGTGGATCGAGAGACCATTGGTCAGATTTCTGGCCAGCCTCTTAATGGAAAAATAACCTCCTTTTCGCAACATGACAAATCATTCAGAAATCACAAAATATAATTCCTTAAACGATATCCGACTCAAAAAAGAGGCGATACGCAAGGAAATTGATGCCGATGATGCCAAGATTCAGACTTTATGGAACTCGCTTTTCACAAAACCTGAAATCCTGTCACGCAATGCGAGTCCTAGCAAGCGACTGCAGAGTTTGCTGCAGGTGGGAGCAGGAGCATTCGACGGTGCACTGTTGGCTTGGAAACTTTACCGGAGATTCAAACCTCGGAAGAGATGAATCATATACCGTTTTGGGGAAAGGAAAGATGCCTTGGAAAAAGGTATTTTTCAGTCATCCAAAAGGGGATAAAAACAAAAAAGGGTCGCCGCTGCGACCCCAATACCTTGTTAACCTTAAATCTAATACTATGAAAAACACACATGCAAATATAGAAATAATCTATGATACTCGCAAATTTTTCTTAGCAAAAGACTTAGCAGTTCAGTTTAATTAACTTTTACCAACCTATTTTTAAACCTTTTTCAATAAAAATTCATCTATTTCCTACATATACCTCCATTCCATCGAAGCCAAATTCAAAGCCTTCGGACAGCCTTTTATTCGCCTCATCGTGAAAACCTATCTGGTGAGTCACATGGATAAAATAAGTATGTTTTGCTCCTATCCTGCGCGACACCTCAATAGCATCAGATACAAGCTGATGACTGTGATGTGTTTTCTCAAATCTGAGTGCGTTAATTACGAGTGTTTCCACACCTTCCAAATAAGCATATTCTTCATCACCCATAGATTTCATATCAGTAATATAGGCAAACTTACCAAACCGATAGCCGAGAATAGGCATCTTATCGTGCATCACACGGATAGGAAGAAACTCAATGTCACCTATCTGATAATGCTCATGCGGATGAATGGTATGCAATTTGAGTTTAGGAGCTCCCGGATAGAGTTTTTCTGCATTCTTCGGAAAGCAGTAAGGCATCGTATGAGGCAGCCCCGCAGTAACGATTTCATCGCCATAGATATTAATATCACCAAAGATACAGAAAGGGCGCAAATCATCAATACCACCAACATGGTCGTAATGGATATGCGTAATCAGGACGCCATCTATCTTTCTGAAAGGCACACGCAACAACTGCTGTCGGATATCAGGTCCGGCATCTATCAGAATACGGGTATTCTCCGTTTCTATCATTGCTGCACTGCGCAATCTTTTATCATGCGGATCCGTACTTCGGCACACTTCACAGTTACATCCCAACGAAGGAACACCGCCCGATGTGCCTGTACCTAACAAAGTTACCTTCATTAATTATCAAATATTTTTCTGAAAACAACCGAATTCTTCACTTAACATTCACTTCCGGATGAATCTCTATGCCAAACTTCTGCTTCACATCCTCCTGGATGGTCTCACAGAGTTTTACGATTTCCTCGCCCGTAGCGCCGCCACGATTCACTAGCACCAGTGCCTGCTTATCATGCACACCGGCCCGTCCCAGACTCTTTCCCTTCCAGCCACACTGATCAATCATCCAACCAGCCGGAATCTTTTCATGAGAATCATCGATTGTATAATGAGGCATACCCGGATAAAGAGCAGCCAGTTCTTCGTACTTAGCCTTCTCTACAATAGGATTCATAAAGAAACTGCCTGCATTACCCAACACCTTAGGATCAGGCAATTTTGCCTCTCTAATTTCTATGATGACATCACGAAGTTGCTGGGCTGTAGGCTCAGCAATACACTTAGCCTCGAGCGCAGAACGGATATTACCATAATCCAGATCCGGACGGAAGGTTTTCTGCAAACGGTAAATCACATGCGTCACCAGATACTTATCCTTCCACTCATGCTTAAATCTACTCTGACGGTAACTATACTCGCAGTCAGCATTATCAAACACCACTACCCTGCCCGTAGCTATCTCAACCGCTTCCACCTTATATATAATATCCTTGGCTTCCACACCATAGGCACCAATATTCTGAACCGCACTGGCACCTACTTCACCCGGAATAATACTCAGATTTTCAGCTCCATGATAACCATGCTCTACGGCATAAGCTACCACATCATCAAACACCTCACCACTACCACAGGAAAGGAATACCCAATCCGGATTGCACAAAGCATCATCCCCCTCTGCAGCTGCCAAAGTCTTGTTGTCAAGAACCTCAATACCCATAATAGCCGAATGGAGCACTGTACCAGCATAATCACCGGTCAGCAAGAGATTGCTACCACCGCCCAAAATGAGCAGTGGCTGATCTGCCTCTGTCAGCAAGCCCACTATCTGTCGGGCTTCCTCTACCGATTCATACTCCAGAAATCTGCTGCATTTAGCATCAATCCCGAATGTATTGTGAGCCAAAAGGCCATAGTTACGAATATCCTTCATATCTGATTAAACTATTACTACTAACTAAAAAGCTACATATTCAGTTTGATCAGTTCCCATTTTCCTCCATTTTTTTTGAAAGTAAGAGAGGTTTCCATACCATTGGCGATACCACGAATCACGAAGATTTTCTGGTTGCTCTCGGTATATTTCTGACCATAGATTACATTGTAAATCATGCCGTGAGGCAGTTGAGGCGCAAAGGCAGGCCATGTTTCCGGTTCTATATCGCCTGTCATCGTACTGAAATCATCATCAGGATCAGGACCGGTAAACTTCACCGGATTATGGATGTGGCGAGCCTGGAAAGCGGTATCAGTAGCAAAATGGCCGTAAAACTTCAGGAAACTGGCATTATTATTCTGATACATAGGCACGTAGCAGATGCTAGTCATCATCCACTGACCATTGATGCGATTAAACACAAACTGCTGAACTGTCTTTCTACTATAGAACACCTTTTCTATTACTACATGATCGATAGTAGTATCCTTCATCAGTTTCATCTGTTTCTGATTATCAAAAATCAGCGTGTAATAATCCTGGCGCATGAAGAAATGCACCATCTTCCAATGTTTTTTTTCTATCTTCTTGGTCAGTTTCTTACCGTGATATACCGGCAGCGGGAAGACAATACGACTTTTCTGCAACTTTCTGTTAGCTGCAAAATTAAACACAAAATCATCAAAAAGCTCGTCAGCCGCCTTTGGCATCGGAGTCTCCTCTATCAGCTGTTCTGTAGAGTCCATCGCTTGGGTGTCGGCAATCACCGAGTCGGATGAAGCCGAATCAATGGCAGGCGCAGGCTTCTTGTCTGTACATCCCACAGACGTGAAACAAACGATGGTAAGCACCGCCATTAACACCGTTAATAAACAGAGTTTTTTCATAAACCTATTAAATTTCTCAAATTTTCCATGCAAAAGTACAACTTTCTTTTGAATTATTTCATCTTTTAAGCAAAAAATGTTATCTTTGCAGTCAAAAAAGATAAAAATATAGATATGTTATTAGAAAAAATAGACGAACTCTTGAAAGAAGTGAGCACTTTGACTGCCCAAAACGCAGAAGAAGTAGAGCAGCTTCGAATCAAGTATCTGAGCAAAAAGGGCGAGATTAACGCCCTTATGGCCGACTTCCGCACAGTGCCAGCCGACCAGAAAAAAGAGGTTGGAGTAAAAATCAACGAACTGAAGAACGCAGCCCTTGAGAAGATCAACGGACTGAAGGAGCAGATGGAAGAAGCAGAGGCATCAAGCGATGATATCGACTTGACCCGTACCGCCTACCCTGTAGCACTCGGTACCCGCCATCCACTCACCGTAGTGAAGAATCAGATTATCGACATTTTCGCTCGCATGGGCTTTACCCTTTTCCAGGGTCCTGAGGTAGATGACGACAAGCACGTATTTACGATGCTCAACTTTGCTGCCGACCACCCAGCCCGCGATATGCAGGACACCTTCTTTATAGAGAAGACCAACTCTGACGATGTTACCAAGAATGTGCTCCTCCGCAGCCATACTTCAGGCGACGAGGCTCACTATATGGAAACCCATGAGCCACCTATCCGTGTGCTCTGCCCAGGCCGCGTTTACCGTAACGAAGCTATCAGCGCCCGCGCTCACTGTTTCTTCCATCAGGTAGAAGGTCTCTATGTAGATAAGAACGTAAGTTTCACCGACCTCAAGCAGGTGCTCCTTACCTTTGCCCGTGAGATGTTTGGTGCAGATACCAAGATTCGTCTCCGTCCTAGCTACTTCCCATTCACAGAGCCTAGTGCCGAGATGGATATCTCCTGCAACATCTGTGGCGGTAAGGGTTGCAACTTCTGCAAGCATACCGGATGGGTTGAGATTTTAGGTTGCGGTATGGTTGACCCTCATGATCTTGAGGCTTGCGGTATCGACAGCAATGTCTATACGGGTTATGCCTTCGGTATGGGTGTTGAGCGTATCACCAACTTGAAATATCGCGTGAGCGACCTTCGTCTCTTCTCTGAGAACGATACTCGTTTCTTGCGCGAGTTTGAGTCTGCGAAGTAAAAGATACTCAACATATAAATTAATTTATGACTATGAAGAAAAATTTAACTAAACCTGTCATCGCAGTCCTGTTGGGCGCCTTGACATTCAGTTCTTGCATCGGCTCATTTGGTCTGACAAATTCCGTACTTGACTGGAATAAGAGAGCAACAGACAACAAGTTTGTAAACGAGATTATCTTCGTGCTTATCTCTCCAGCTTACGCAGTATGTTCATTTGCAGACCTTCTCGTTCTCAACTCTATCGAGTTCTGGACAGGCAACAAGGTGATTGGCCAGGTAGGAACTACTAAGGACGTAATGGGTAAGGATGGTCGCATGTATGCCATCAAGACATTGAAGAATGGCTACGAGATTACCGACCCAGATGGTGAGAAATCATACTTTGTGTTCGACAAGAAGCACAAGAGTTGGTCATACAGCAAGGATGGCGATATCCGTGAGCTTTTCAGCTTCAACGAGGATGGCAGCATCCAGGCTTGCTTGCCAAGTGGCGAGAAGATCAACGTCCCAGCAGATGCCAATGGTTTATACCAGGTCCGCATGGCTATGAATGATGGTTTGTTCTATGCATTTAACAAGTAAATAATCATAACAATTCCAGCCCGATAAAAGTGACTTTTATCGGGCTTTTTTATAATCTCCTTTCTCTTTTCCTAAGCAAGTTCATATTTCTCCTTTCCCAACCAAACTCTCCTTTGAATGCCCAAATGCAAAAAAGTGTTTAAAGAAAGCAAAGAAGTGCCTTCACCACCCTTCACCCGTAACTCTCTGATCATCAAAAGAATCGCCAAAAAGGTGAAGGGTGAAGGTTTGAAAACTCTTTTTTATATATACGCGTGAAGGGTTAGGGTAAAAACCGAAAAAAAGACCCTAGGGTCAAAAATCGGAAAAACCCTAAAAAAAAGAATATAATATAAAGATTAAAAATACACCCTTCACCTTCACCTCCCAAAAATCACATCCAAAATTCTGTTCTGCATGCAACAGAAAATCATCTGCAGCAATCTGTGCCGGGATATATAATCAGGAGACAATTCTCTTTCGGAGATATCATTTTATCCTTCGGAGATATTTTCCTATTTATCGGAGATATTATTTTATCCTTCGGAGATAATTTTCCATTCTTCGGAAATATTTCTTCGAATTTCAAGATAAGGCATAAAAATATAATTTTTGCCAACTTTATTTCCCGAATCCACACAATTGTCACAAATCGCATAGCTATGAAACAGAAAAGAATGTATCTTTGCTGCATCAATCATAAAGGTTGATGTAGTTATGGTCTCGTCATGACTGCCAAATCTGGCTGACGCAAATGCATTACAACCAGTGACATTCATCAAAACTTGCAACCATCTACAATATTTTTCAGTTTTTCTCGTTAATAAAAGTATGAAAAAAAGATTATTGATACTCACAATATGCCTCATCGCAACCATAAAGATGATGGCGCAGGAGTTTACCCTTCACGGCAAAGTGGTAGACGAGAACAACCAGCCACTGGAGTTTGCCATCGTTTCGGTGGCTAGCCAGGGAAAGACTGCCGTTACTTCGCTCAAGGGAGACTATAGCCTCAAACTGCATTCTGCAGACAGCGTGGTTGTAAAATTCTCATATATCGGCTTCAAGACAAAAACAAAAGTGCTGAGAAGACCGCGAGGAAAACAAACCCTACAGGTGGTACTTCGCGAAGCATCCACCACCCTCGATGAGGTGAATATCAAGGGAGAGAAAATACAGTCGGACCAGATACAGGAGCTGAAGACTAAGGACATGAAGATGACGCCATCTGCCAACGGAAATGGGGTGGAAAGTCTGGTTCAGCAACAGGCTGGCGTGAGTACCCACAACGAACTCTCTTCGCAATACAATGTGCGTGGCGGAGCCTTCGATGAGAACTCAGTATACATCAACAACGTAGAAGTATTCCGCCCATTCCTGGTTCGCAGCGGACAGCAGGAAGGCCTCTCCGTCATCAACCCTTATATGGTAGATAAAATCGGTTTCTCAACCGGAGGATATGCTGCCAAATACGGAGACAAGATGAGTTCGGCTCTCGACATCACCTACAAAACCCTGAAAGCAAAAAGCAAGAAGCCGGTGGTTGAAGGAAGTCTGGCTGCCAGTCTGCTGGGTGCTGACGCATACATCGGTCTGGGAACCCAGAAACTTTCATGGCTCAACAGCGTGCGCTACAAAACTACCTCTTACCTGCTCGGTTCGATGGAAACCAAAGGCGAATACAAGCCAAACTATCTGGACTATCAGACCTATCTGAGTTACCAGCCCAACAAACGCTGGAAGCTTGACTTCATAGGCTACATCTCTGATAATCACTACAACTTCGAACCGGAAGACCGAGAAACGAAGTTCGGAACAATGGAAAACGTAAAGAGCTTCAGAGTATATTTTGACGGTCAGGAGAAAGACCGTTTCCTCACCTACTTCGGTACACTCGGCATTACCCGCCAGTTTACAGCCAACACCAGTCTCTCGCTTCTGGGCAGTGCTTTCTATACCAAGGAACAGGAGAAATATGACATTCAGGGACAATACTGGCTCGACGAAACCGAGACTTCAGAAAACCTGGGTGTAGGTACCTATTTCGAACATGCCCGAAACTATCTCACAGCCCGCGTGATGAGTGCCAAACTGATGCTCAAACACAAGGTGAAGAAACATCAGATGGAGGCCGCAGTAAGTCTGAAGCGTGAACATATCGAGGAGAATTCTGTAGAATATGAGATGCGCGATTCCGCAGGATACAGTATTCCTCACAATGGCAAAGACCTCTATATGGTTTATTCTCTGAAGGCTCGCAACGAACTGAATGCCAACCGAATGGAAGCTTACATCCAGGACACCTACCGTTTTTCGGGAGGAACAGCCGACAGTACCGGGAACAGACAGACACATTACACCCTGAACTATGGTATCAGAATGAGTCATTGGAATTTCAACAGAGAAACCATCGTGAGTCCTCGTCTGTCGCTCGCCATCATACCAGCCAACCATGAGAATACAACTCTCCGTTTTGCGGCAGGTCTGTATTATCAGGCTCCATTCTTCAAGGAATTGAGAGATACATCTACGGTGAACGGCATAACCATCGCATCGCTGAACAAGAAAATCAAGAGTCAGCGAAGCATCCACTTCATCGCCGGCTACGACTATAGGTTCAAGCTAGGAGACCAACGCTATAAATTCTCCGCCGAAGCCTATTATAAGGCTTTGGGCAATCTGGTTCCTTATTCGGTTAGTAACGTGAAGGTAGTTTATTACGGACAGAACGAATGCAGCGGTCATGCAGCAGGACTCGACTTCAAACTCTACGGAGAATTTGTTCCGGGTACCGATTCTTGGCTCAGTCTTTCGCTCATGGATACAAAGATGAAACTGGGAGGCAAGAGCATCCCTTTGCCTACCGACCAGCGTTATGCGGTAAACCTCTTCTTCACCGATTATTTCCCGGGCAGCAAGAAGTGGCGCATGTCTTTGAAACTCGCCTTTGCCGATGGTCTTCCTTTTGCAGCTCCCCACAGAGAGCTGGAGACCAACAGTTTCCGTGCCACCGCCTATCGCCGTGCAGATATCGGTATGAGCTATCAGCTGCTCGACAACAGCCGCCGGGAGAAGAAGACCTTCCTGAAGAATGTGATGTTGGGGGTAGATTGTCTCAACCTCTTCGGCATAGACAACGTAAATAGCTATTACTGGGTGACAGATGTAACCGGTCAGCAATACGCCGTACCTAATTATCTTACCGGCAGACAGCTCAATGCCCGCATTCTTTTGGAATTTTAGGACCAAATAATAGTGATTTTTCACATTATTCTAAATATTTAACCGTAGATAGTTCGCTATCTGCGGTTTTTTTCGTATCTTTGCGCCCGAATTATACGATGACGGTTCGTCCGTTCATCCCATGAATTCAGAAAACCATTCTATAAAGAATAAAGAAATAATACATAATAATCAATTATGAGCAAACAAGTAGAAAAGATTAAGGAGCTGATCGCTAAGCGCGAACAGGCTCGTCTTGGCGGTGGCGAGAAGGCCATCGAGAAGCAGCATGCACGTGGCAAATATACCGCTCGTGAGCGTATCGAAATGCTGGTAGATGCCGGCAGTTTCGAGGAGTATGATATGTTCAAGTTGCATCGTTGCACTAACTTTGGCATGGAGAAGAAGCAGTACCTCGGTGATGGTGTAGTAGCTGGTAGCGCTACTATAGCTGGCCGTCTGGTTTACGTATATGCTCAGGACTTCACCGTAAATGGTGGTTCACTCTCTGAGACTATGGCACAGAAAATCTGCAAGGTAATGGATATGGCTATGACTATGGGTGCACCTGTTATCTGCATGAACGATTCTGGTGGTGCTCGTATTCAGGAAGGTATCTGCGCCCTCGCTGGTTATGGTGAGATTTTCGAGCGCAACATCCTCGCTTCTGGTGTCATCCCACAGATTTCTGCTATCATGGGCCCTTGCGCCGGTGGTGCCGTTTACTCTCCAGGTTTGACCGACTTCATCATCATGAAGGAGCAGACTTCTTACATGTTCCTGACAGGTCCTAAGGTTGTCAAGACCGTAACTGGTGAGGACATCGATGCAGAGCACCTCGGTGGTGCATCTGTTCACGCAACCAAGAGTGGTGTAACCCACTTCGCTGCTAAGACTGAGGAAGAGGCTATCGAGATGATCAAGAGCCTGCTCTCTTACATCCCTAGCAACAATACAGAAGAAGCTCCACGCGTAGAGTGCACAGACCCTATCGACCGCATGGACGATACTCTGAACGAGATTATCCCAGACGATCCAAACCAGGCATACGATATGTATAAGGTGATTGGTGCTGTAACCGATAACGGAGAGTTCTTCGAAATTCAGCCTAAGTTCGCCAAGAACATCATCACTGGTTTCGCCCGCTTCAATGGTCAGAGCGTTGGTATCGTAGCCAACCAGCCAGCAGCTTACGCAGGTGTACTCGATGTAAACGCTAGCCGCAAGGCAGCCCGCTTCGTTCGTTTCTGCGATGCCTTCAATATTCCTATCGTTTCTCTCGTTGACGTACCAGGATTCTTGCCAGGTACAGGTCAGGAGTACAACGCTGTCATCCTTCACGGTGCACAGTTGCTCTACGCTTACGGCGAGGCTACCGTGCCAAAGATTACTATCACATTGCGTAAGAGCTATGGTGGTAGCCACATCGTGATGGGTTGCAAGCAGTTGCGTGCCGACTTGAACTTCGCTTGGCCATCTTCAGAGATTGCTGTAATGGGTGCCAGCGGTGCCGTTGCCGTTCTCTGTGGTAAGGAAGCTAAGGCTAAGAAGGAAGCTGGCGAGGATGTTAAGGCATTCCTGGCTGAGAAGGAGCAGGAGTATACTGACAAGTTTGCTAATCCATATCAGGCAGCTCAGTATGGTTACATCGATGATGTCATCGAGCCACGTAACACCCGTTTCCGCATCTGCCGTGGTTTGGCTCAGCTCGCAACCAAGCGTCAGAGCTTGCCAGCTAAGAAGCATGGCTGTATGCCAATGTAATGATATAATTAAACATTAGAATAAATGGATAAGAATATTTATGCTGCAATTGCCATGGCACTCTATGAGTATCAGGGCAATAACGTACACGACAAGGAGCCTGGCATCATCACTATCAAGCCACGTCAGACGATGTGGAACGCCAAGTTCTTGAGTTTAACAGCTAAACCATAATGTAATAGAAATGAAAGAGTTTAAATATACAATTGACGGAAAAGAATACAAGGTTCAGATTGACGCTGTTGAGGGTAACATCGCAAGCGTGAACGTGAATGGCGAAGCTTACAAGGTTGAGATGGAACAGGAGGCTGAGCGAGAGAAGAAGAAGGTTGTGCTTGGTCAGCCAGCTGCTGCATCTGATGATGCTGAGGCTACTCCAGCTGCCAACGTAAATACAGCCAACGCTGTAAAGGCTCCTCTCCCTGGTACTATCACCAGCATCGAGGTAGCTGTTGGTCAGGAGGTAAAGGCAGGTGATACTGTTGTCGTTCTCGAGGCTATGAAGATGCAGAACAACATCGAGGCTGAGAAGGATGGTAAGGTTACTGCTATCTGCGTTAAGCCTGGTCAGGCTGTGCTCGAAGAGGATGCACTCGTGGTTATCGAGTAAATCAAGAATTTGAGAATTAGAGAATTATACTTCCAGATTCGGGATTATAATTCGGGTTCTTATAAAGAATATCAAAGGTCGCAAGCTGTTAATTGTTTGCGACCTTTTTCTATATGCTGTATGAGCATAAACTGCTATACAAAGTAATTTTTTACTAAAGAAAAAAGACATAAAGTACTATAAAATGATAGATTTAACAGAAGAACAGATAGAAAGATACAGCCGCCACATCCTCCTTCAGGATGTAGGCCTCGAGGGGCAGGAAAAGCTCCTCAATGCCAAGGTGCTCATCATTGGTGCCGGAGGATTGGGTTCCCCAGTTGCCCTCTACCTCGCTGCGGCTGGCGTGGGACATATCGGTATCGTGGATGCCGATGTGGTTGACCTCAGCAACCTGCAACGACAGGTCATCCACCAGACCAAGGACTTGAACACCCCTAAGGTGGAAAGCGCCAAGGAGAAGATGATTGCCATCAATCCTGATGTGGAGGTAACAACCTACCATACCTTCCTCGCCTCAGACAATGCCGAGGAAATCATCAAGCCATGGGATTTCGTCATTGATTGCACCGACAACTTCCCGGTGAAGTTCCTCATCAATGATGCCTGTGTGCGACTGGGCAAGGCATTCTCGCATGGCGGCATCCTGAGATTCCAGGGGCAGACCTTCACCCATCTTCCAGGCACGGCTTGTTACCGTTGTTTCTTCAAGGAGCCACCTCCAGCAGGCACTGTTCCTACCAGTAGCCAGGCAGGAGTCCTTGGTGCCATCGCTGGTATGCTCGGAACCATCCAGGCTGCCGAGGCGTTGAAGTACTTCCTCGGTGTGGGCGAACTGCTCACCGACCGATTGCTCACCTTCGATGCCAAGACGATGAACTTCCGCACCATCAAGGTAAAGAAGCGTGCATCCTGCGAAATCTGCGGCGACCACCCTACCATCGATCATCTCATCGACTATGAGCAGGCTGCGTGTGATTTGAAACACCACTAAGATTTAGTGATTATTTTCGAATAAACACATATAACAAAAAGCAAAGTCACAATACCCAGCTCTTCAGCTAGGTATTGTGACTTTTTTTTTCAGAACCGACCCAAAGCCCAACAAAGAACAAAAACCTTGATTATAAGATACTTTATAAAACATTTCTCCCATTTTTCTTGCATGATTCAGATAATAATCGTAAATTTGCAGCAGATAAAATACGCAAGTTTATGAAAGAGAAAAGATATACATTGCCAGAAGAGCAAAAAGATGCAGCTTTCGCAGCAGAGCCTGCACCAGCCTATCACGGAAATGCCGCCATAGCACTTCCCGAGGATGAATGTGCAGAAGAAGATATTGACTGGAACAAGATTCCTGTTGGCTGGCATCCGGCTAATGAAGAAGAAGCCGTGGCTAGGATTGAAGCTATTGAAGCGGAATATGAAAGGACAGGCAAGGCTACAGATTTTGAAGAATTTATAGAAGAATTAAAGGCAGAAGGATTATGGCTTATCCAATAAAAGCAATACCAAAATTATTCTCGCTATCATGCTATGCGCACAATACTTGAAAGGTCTAGCATAAAATAGAACATTGCAGGTGGCTCAAGAACGGGCTGAAAGCCCAAAAGCTCTTAGCCCAGGGCAACGCCCTGGGTATGCTAGCAATCAGCAATACGCCCTGTAAGGGCAAAAGCTTTAAAAAGAGTTCCACCTATAATATATTCCCCAGCTCTGACACTCGGAATAGGATTCTAGCGCCCCCGCATTTCACGGGGTCGCTAGAACTAAAATACTGAATATCAATTTCATAATAAGCTAATCTCACTTCCAAATTCCGTCTTTATTCCTCTTTATATGCCTCATACTCCTCACGAGAGATTGGAGTCTCTGGGTCAACAATCAACACTTCATCATAGGTCAAGCCATAGAGATGATAGACGAGGAAGTCGATTTGATTCTCCAAGGCAGAAGTATCCTTTCCCTGTTTTTTAGCAGAAATAATAGAATCCACTAATAATACAATAGATGCCATTTCGCGGTCTCCACACTTTTTAATAGGTATCTCAGACAAAGGAGTTGCCGTCAATTCCAACGTTTCTCCTTTACGCTTACCTTTAGAATAGAGCCACATAAAATACAACTTAGAATTTAATAATCCTAGTAAATATTTCAAATCGTACCCTTCCTTTGGATTCGTTAAGAAAAATACATCAGAAGCAGCATACCATTCACACTCATTATAACCAAATGTATTTGTTTTGCTTCGCTGCGGACAAACTATTTTGCACTTAGAAAACACTTCAGGATGCGAAGTACCTCTATTCAAAGTAAACCATTGTTCAGTCTTTTCATTCAGAGAAGCACGTTTATCAACAAGTATTTGCTTAAAAGCATAGATATGCTCTGCTATTATAGGATATAACTGTTTAAGCATCAACTCATTTTTTATATCTTTTCCTAAAAACAATATATGCTTCGTACTTTTTTCATTAGTTACATATTTACCTATGTCCGAATTCTTAAAAAACACTTTAAGTAGCGTTTTATCATTTGAACTCTTCAAAATAGAGTTTAACACGAACGCATCAGAAGGATGTAATTCATCAAGTACAAAAATACCATCACGTTTTTGAGAAGATATTGGATACTTGCTCAAATGTTTCTCCGAGACATAATCTGCACCACTAACGATACCTTGATTAATCGTACAAATTTCTCGAATTGTTTGATTGCCATTTTGGATTTTCATCAAGATATTATCTATACTGGTACTTTGACTATTTGCCAATCTAATATAGCACTCAGAACCATCAAATAACATATTCTGAGAAGAAACAGAGTAAACGGTTTCAGCGTCCTTGCCTGTTGTTATATCAGCAAATAAAACTTCATTTAAAGCACCTGTTCTATGGACATCTATTATACGACAACTATCCTTTTTATTATCTTCTTCTGTTTTTCTAAATAGAGTTATCATATTGTGCTGGCCTGGTGCATTTTCAAATAATCGCATTTCACCTAAATTTACTAATGAAAGCAAAGAAGAAGAAACTCGTAAATGTTTTCTTAACTTTACGGCTCCATCGGCTGTAACATAATAATTAGTTGTAATAAAAGAAGAAACTCCATTTATTTTCAACATTGTTAATGCCAAATGGAAAAAGAAATATAAATAGTCCATTTTTCCTATGAAATATTTTCCCAAATTACCCAAGCGAACCAGGTCGAACATTTCTCGATGTCCCTTAACACCAATATACGGCGGATTACCAATCACAATATCAAATCCGCCCTGCTCGAATACATCCGCAAAATATGTATGCCAAAGGAAGAACTGGTCATTTGGAATCTCCAATTCATCTACGGCATCCTGCACCTCATGGTTTCCCTCGGCACAAACCTTGATGTAATCCTTCACATACTTATCTATCTGCTGGCGACGCTGAGCACGCAAGGTATGGTCGGTGATACTAAAATATGATTTTACCAAATCCTGAATGATTTTCTGTACATCTGTTTCCTCAAAACCCAACGAGAGAACGCCACGAGTTTTCTTGGTATCTTTACCTGTCTTCAACTTCTTGGAAGTAACATCCAAGTCCACCCCTTTGTAACTCTCCAGCAACGAGTTGCCCTGCATAATCTTAAAGTCGAGATTAGGCAAAGGCATCGGCTCCTTTTCATCTATGATAAGAGCAAGCCAGAAACGGAGACGGGCGATATCTACCGCTCCCTTCTCAATATCAACACCATAAATGTTGTTCTGAATGATGTGGCGCTTGATGTCGGCAGCATTATCCTCCTCGAAGATTTCGATAGACTTGCGGCATGAATAAAGTTCACGGAGTAAGCCCATAGGGAAAGCTCCCGAACCGATGGCAGGGTCGCAAATCTTCACGTCTATCAACTTCTGGTCGATAGACATGGCAAGTTCTGAAGAAGCTCCACCCAGCTCCTCCACATCATTGGTTTTCACAAAGTTAGCAATATGTTCCTTAACCTCTGCATCATCTATGCCAGTTTGCAGATACGCCGTCAACGACTCCTGACACATGTAACGAACGATTTCCTTTGGGGTATAGAAGGCTCCCTTGTCCTTGTTATCCTCCAAAAGATTCTCGAAAATCTTGCCAAGCATCTCAGGGTCAACACCCACTTCGGCATCATTCGGATCGTTCTCATCAATCGTAAAGTTGTAACTATCAAAGAAATCGAAGAGCGACTGGAACATTCCGGCAGGGAAAACTGATTCTACTTCATCTATCTTCTCCTGCTGGAAAAGTCCACCATTAAGATAAGGAATTTCATCGGCATTCGGAATATACTTCACCCCTACTCCATTAACCAAAGGCGCACTACTCCGGTCCTCTGGCCTGGTATTGAGCAAGCCAAAGAACATCGGTTCAAGCACCTTATCCAGGAAATCTCCCTTTACTTCTTCAGAGGCATCATAGAATAAATCGTGCATATAATGCAGATTGCCAGCAAGCCATCCCTTACTCTGCAGGAAATAAAGGAACACGATGCGACCCATCATCTTCTTGATATAATCGCGCACCAGTTTATCATCCTTCTTAAAGGATATAAAATACTGGGCATCAGGCTCTCCTGTTTCCTGTTCCACCCATTTGTTTCCCTTCTTTACGTATTCCTTACCCGTAAGGAATTTCACGAATTCAGCATACTGTTTATGGTATTCATCAAAGAAATCATCAGAAAGAGCCTCTACAGAGAAGGCTTTCTTGATTTCAAGAAACTCATTGGCTTTTGTCCGTAAGCTTTCAAAACGAAGTATCGGAGTCTTATAATAAGCCTTCTCATCACCAAACACATAGGTGAACCGCTTGGTGCTGGTAGCATCTTCCTTCAAGTCGCAAATCAAAGACAGACGCCAGTTGGTTCCATCATTAAATACTGCCAAGGCAGCATCAAAGCCATAGCCCAGATAAGGTCGAATCAGATTGCGAAGCCCCACCTTTCGGCGCAGCACCGAACCATCCTCCATTTCATAATAGAAGAATCCTAACTCATAATTATCTTGCGTTGTCATGCTGCCCAGGAAATATCCCTTGCGGTCTTCGGCATCCTCGTCCAAAACCTCAGGACTCACACGCACCTTGTCGGCATGAAAGTAATCCTGCAGCAACATTTGCCACTTTGAAAGATTGAACTTCGACTGAAAGAGTCGCTTAAATGTTTCTTTATTATATGTTGCCATAACTATCTTTATTTTTTCTGTTCTTACACCGTAATTATATAGAGAGACTTAGATGAATGACTCAGATACCACAATCTGCGGTTCCAAGATTTCCTCGTTTCTTTCATCATCGGTATCCAGCGGAATGTTGTAGCGATCATAAAGTTCGTCTATCTTGTCTATGATTTGCGCTATGAGTTCTTCGCTGGATGGTTTCTGCTTCTTTACCTGGCGATTGAAACTGTTGATGCTTGAATTGAGACCGATGAAGACGCCCAGTTCCACTATCTGCTCCAGCTTCTTGATTTGCGCCACAGTCTTCTCCGCATCCACAGCATTCAAGGCTCGGTTCATAGTACGGAGAATGCTCAGCACGGCATTGGTCGATTTATCTTTCTTTCTGTTCTCCATGCTTTCGGCATCCACCACTTTTCTCACCACCTTCTGGTAGGATTCCAATGCCAGTTTTACCTGGTCGTAATGGAAATCCATCACCTTCGCAAAGTCACCCGGCTTCTCCTCCATCTCAGCCTTCATGATGTCCATCGCATCCAAGAATGGGATAGACAAAGCCTTGCCGTCAGCCTTAACCCAATAATACTCCACCTTCTGAGGCGAAGAAAGATAGACGATGGTGGAATGAGAATGTTTTCCGATTTCCCTTACCGTTCGGCTCTTCATCGGCAAAGCCTTGATATGATTGTAGAGCTTGCGATGGGTGCGATAAAGCTCACGGGCTTCTTCCAGGAACTTCAGGTTTCTATCCACAGCATCCTGAATATCAGGATTGAACATCTGGAACTCCTTCACAATTTCCTCTCTAGAGTAAATCTGCGCATCCTCGCCAAAGGCTGAATGGAAGCCCTGCAACTTGATGAGGGCGTTGCTATAGAGATGAATCTCCTGGTTGCCCTGCATCGACGGATAGAACATGTAGTTGTATATCTTGTCTGCCACCGAACCGATACGGTTTACACGACCGATGCGCTGCATCAATCGGGTAGCATTCCATGGCGAATCGTAGTTGATGATGACGTTGGCACGATGCAGATTGACACCTTCGGCAAGCACATCAGAAGTAATCACGATGTTGAATTCATCCGATTGCCCAGCATAGTTGGCATCAAAGCACTTGCGGAGAATATCCTGCCGATTGGTACGATTGCTGGCACAGACATCCAGAATGTCGTGACGATGCAGACGATTCTGCAGCTGCTCCGTCAGATAATTCACGGTATCTACGCTCTCCGAGAAGATAACCAGTTTGCCTGTAGGATTTATCTCCTTATCAAAGAATTCATGTTTCAGTTTATCGATAAACAGTTCCAGCTTTGGGTCTTCGCTTACCTCATCCCATTTTCTGCAAAGCTCCTTCAAATTCTCTGCATCTTCTTTCAGCATCTCCAGGAACCGTTCGCTGAAATCCTCGTCTTTAAAGACTGTATCTTCCTCTTTCAAGCCTTTTTCTACGGCATATTCTATGATGCGATCTAACTCCCATCCCTTGGCTTGCTTATCCTTCACGTTGATATCGGGAGCGATAATCACCTTATTCTGGTCAAACATCTTAATCATATCCTCGGTAATGCGGAGGAAGGTGTGGAGCGAACGGCGGAAGGCATAGAAACTGCTCTCCAATCGCTTGACCATGTGAACACGATAGATACCTGTCAGCATGGTGGAAATATGAAGGGCAGTAGGATACTTCTTGCGCGCCTCACCCTGCAAGAACTCCACGGCACGATAGCGGGCATAGTGCAAGCCCTTGCCTGTGGGATTATCTTCGGGATGAGGCGTATCGGTAAGAATCGCCATCGTACTATAGAAGAGATCGTTCAAACCGCCATTTAATTCATACATCAATTCGTTAGGAGGCAGAATATCCGGGAATACGATGTGCTGATCATCCAAGTCTTTCTTGTAGGCAGGCACATTCTTGATATTGTTTCGGGTTCTTCTAACCGTCACCTTATCAATCACTTGCGTTCTTATCTTCTCGTAGAGGTCATCGGTACGCTTGGCAAATTCTGCATTTCTTTCGTTATACTTGTCTAACTTACGCTCACGCATCAGCTTATCATATTCTTCTATCCATGGAGAGAAGGTTACAGGCAGATTCTGGATGCCTTCGATGGTGGAATAGCGGGCATTCTGGAAGAGAAGCAAGAGATTCAGAAGATCGGTTGGACGATTATTGAGCGGAGTAGCCGAAAGCAGCATCACCTTCTTGTGATGGCCTTTTACCAAACCTTCGTTTATGCGAGGAGTCTTGCAGATTAACTGCAAATCATCGTATCTGCCAGCGGTGGCTCCACGGAAGTTATGCGCCTCATCAACAATCACCAGGTCATACTCTCCCTTCTCACGGAAGTTGCCTTCGCTCTCTATGATTTTATTCAGACTACCATTGCTCACAAACTGGGCGTAGCGCTTGATATCGAAAAGCTTGAAAGTATCAGTCCAGTTCTTTTCCAAGGCTGGCGGATAAACCACCAGGATATTGGTGTATCTTCCATTTGCTTCAACAAATCGCTTGGCAATCATCGTGGCAACAATGGTTTTACCCAAACCCACCACATCGGCAAGGAAGAAGCCATTGTGCTGCATCAGCATCTGATAACCCTGAATCACGGCATCGTGCTGATAGCGGATATCCTTCACTCCCTCAGGCATTTCCATCGTAAAGTCATCCTCCACCTGCGAACCGAAAGTATCTATCAGCACCTTCATATAGAGTTCGTATGGTGTAGGCAACTGGGCAAGATGAGTCTTCGCCTTCATCTGCTCGATGTCTTGCAGATTCAGAGGAACGGCCTGCTCCCAAAGCTGCTCAAATTCCTGCTTGCAATATTCCACATCATCATAATCTTTCATCGCCACGTTCAACTCATATCGGTTGCTGGGCATGGTTCCCATACCGGAATCGGATAGATTAGAGGACCCCATGATAACCCAGCCATCAGAGTTTGGATTATGGTTTTCCGGGAGAAGAAGATAGAATTTGGCATGGAGGTTTTTGCTGCGATGGATACGCATCTCCAGTTTTTTGTCGATGATATCCTGGCAAAACTGGAGGATACCTCTCTCCGTCTGCTCATCATAGCCTGCATTCTTCACCTCCTCAACGAAATCGTGAGAATAGGCATCGATGACGGCTTGTTCATCAATCTGTCCGAAAAAGAGTTTGGATTGCTTACGGAATAGGTTGTCGATATTGATACCTACCAATATCTGTATCTTTTTGACCTGTTCAAATTCCTCACGAAGTTTGAAATAGCCCGAACTTCGGAAATATCCTACTACTGCCTGAAAGGTATGAAAATCAAGCATGTTGTGGGCTATTCCCTTGAACTTCTCGAACAAGGAATTATCTGGAGTATTATTGAAAAACTTAGTGCTCATCTGTTGTATCTCCTAGGGGTATTAGCACTTCCGCCATTCCCCTAAGCAGAAACATTCTTGTTAGTTTGTATAGTTGCTACCAAAACAGAAATGGCGTAGGGAATCTATCACTCGCATTACCCTTGCCTATTGAGGTCCTAGGAAAACCTTTGGCAACAAGAGCAAGAAGCAACAGAAACCTACGCCAAACTTGCATATATAATAGCACAGGATGTACCCTATCCAAACGAATGGAAAGGGCACACCTATGCCTGTGTACATACACACATAAAGCGAAGGCGCCTACCGCTGTCTTCATCTGAATGCCTCTTTTGAAATTTCCTAGGTTTCAATAGGTCAGAAGAAAACGTAGTACACGTCTTTCTTAATTATGATAGGCCAAGCCATGGATTTTTACCTAGCCGGCGACTCATCGCCAGCCATCCACAGCAAGACAACTGCAAAAGTACGAAAAAGAATTGGGATTTGCAAGAAACTTTTCAATTTTCTTGCAAATCCCAAAGATATTTATCATTTTAAAATAATTTTCTCGTTCGAAGGATGGCGTAACGAGAAACAACTTGCGTTATCTTTGTTTGTAAAGCAGAAATCACATAAACTAATAATGTCCATTCCTATTACAACATCATAATCTTCGCTCAACGTTAACATCGCTTCTACGTTTAACGCTGTTGTTCCTGTCGGTAAGCCTAAATGAACCAAAAACGTTTCACGTTTCTCTGTTGTTGTATTATCTGAGACCAAGCATACACCATAAGGCTTTAGCCCCAATCATCAACTATCTTTTGAGATATAAGCGTATTAGTCGCCCCTGTATCCCACATGCAATTAGAAGAGCGAAATATCTTGGGCACCACAATACTCTCATTCATTTCTACAGCCTCACAGACTGCTATTGGCGTCAGAATGGCATCTACCAATCCCTTGCTTTCAAAATTATATGCTGCCATTCAAAACCTCCAACAAATCGCCCTCATACACTTGTGGTCTAGTATGCTTCTTATCATCCATAAAACGAACCACACGTACATAGCCAGAGCGACAACCCTTCGACTTTTCCTTCTTGGAACAATCAAAAGCGTTCTTAAAATCTATAGTAATCTGCTCCATGATTATTTGGACTTTAAATTAAACATCTATTTTAATACTATCCGTTACACTTATTCAGAATAAGGCGTTCTCATATGCTCATGCTTCCATTGCTCAATAGTTTCTTCATCTATCAAGCCCTCATCCCACAATGCATCTGCGGCATCAATCGCTTTTTGCGCAAAATATCGACTATCTGTCGCCATAACACTATCATTTTAAATATTTACCCATGTTTTACTTATGAGTAATCAACGCTTCCATATCTTTGATAAAATTCTCTACTTTCTCAAAATACGGCAAGACCTCTTCTTCTGTAGCATCAAAGGTATCATCATAATCACCAGACTGCCGAAGCTCATAAAGACGAGAGAACAACTTTCCATAAGTTCGATCCAACAAACCTGTTGCAATAAATTTCTCTCCAACTAAATGTATTACACCGGCATGAGTCTTTGCAGTAAAGCCCTTGTCAAGTAACAATGCAGAAGCCATATGGAATACAGTATAATACAAACGATTTCCCGTCAAATTCCAAAACTTCAATTTTGCCACACCTTTAGCCTCTTCAAAACTCTTATAAGCTTTTTCTATCCTGTAGCGTACAAGATCTCTACGTTGTTGACTCTCTAGCATAGCATCACCCCTTCCTCTTCCACGTTATTATAAAAAGGACTGCCTTTTTTGCTGTTCCAATCCTTCATCGAATACACTATCGGATGAATCATCTGATTAATTTGCCAACCCAATTCCCAAAGAGGATAGGTATAATTATCATGATCCTGCTCGTCTATCTTATCCTTATTCAGAAGCACAAGGATGTCCCAGTCGGAATCTGCCTTGGCATCCCTTCTGGCCCTTGACCCGAAAAGAATAACCTTGGCATCTTTCGGCATAATCGACTCCGCTTTCTTCTGAATCGACTTGAGTACCTCATCTTCAAGATGTTCCCTTGTTACTGTTGTCATAACACTACCATTTAAATTACACCGCAAAAATACGAAAAAGAATTGAAACTAACAAATATTCTGAGAGATATTTGCATTTATTCTTTTCTCTTCACCCAAACCTTATGGCTGCCGCGGCCTAGTGAATCTATCGGTGAAGTCTTGTCATTTGTCAGCTCCTTCAGTTCCATAGAGGCAGCAGTACGGCTCAGGTTGTTGATGGAGGCATAATCGCCTAGGGTGAGGACTCCGTTCTTCTCTATCACCTCCAGGGCACGAGCGATGCGCTCTTCCCTGGAATACAGCTGCTTACGGATAACCTTTACACCACCCATATCACGCTCCAGGTCACGATCAGTTTCACGCTTCACATCCTTGATAAACTCAGGAGACGCCTTGAAGTTGATGTCCTTCACGCCCACCTTGCGGTACGTCATCTTATCATCTGGATTCAGAATTTCCCTAGGCTTCTCATCCTCGAAAGCGAGGGAGAGGGAGAAGGTGCCGAAACCTTCCAGATTCACGTTGTACCCCATGGAGAGCATGTCTGTCAGCATATCAACCACATCGGTCAATACAGCCTCCGTGGTACTTTCCGAAATACCGCGATGGTAGTTCTGCATCATCTTGACGAACTCTTTTCGGGATAGTGTACGGTTGGTCACCATCTTGGGATAAACTCTGCGCTTGCCTTCATCACGCAAATCATTCAACTCTTGCAACTTGTACTTAGCCATATCAGTTTCCTTTCTTATTAAGATTGTTATCACTCCTTATTGCAGCAGCCTTTGCATCCTACAGTATTTATGATCATACCTAAGAAGAAAAGACCACAAACCTAGGAAGAAAAGTATTTAATCCTAGGAGAAATCTCCGTTCACCGACGCCGAATGTCCGTTCAGCGTCGATGAACGGCGGTTCAACGTCGCTGAATGTCGGTTCAACGTCGGTGAACGAAGATTTCTACCTTGCAAAGATACAACTTTATCAGATATAAAACAAGACTTTTCCTGAATATCTTTACTTTTCCGGCCATAATTCTTCGTTTTTTGAGCTTATTTCTTTGCGTATCCCAAATAATTGTGTTAATTTTGTAGTCAGATTGCAAACCAAAGGTCAAAGGATTGCAAACCAAAGACAAAGAAAAAGACTAAGATTAGACATTCTTATGAGTATGAAGATATTAGCAACCAGCGACTGGCATCTGGGCAACCTGTTTCACGGCAACGACCGTCTGCCGGAACACAAGCATTTCCTGAAATGGCTCCTGGAACAAATCGCTGAACAAAAGCCCGATGCACTCCTCATCGCAGGAGACATCTTTGATAACGGAAATCCATCGGCAGCGGCACAGACCGTTTATTACGAGTTTCTTGCCGATGCTACCCAACTGTGCCCTAACATGCAGGTCATCATTACCGCCGGCAACCACGATTCCGCCAGCCGACTGGAGGCTCCCCGTCCGCTGCTCACCCGATACCATGTGGAAATAAGAGGAAACGTAAGGAAAATCTGGAAGCAGGGAGAAAGCGAGGACGATGATAAAACCGGCGGACATTGGATCTATTCCTTCGATGACCTCATCATCCCCGTAACCAACGAGGCAGGAGAAGAAGTTATCATCCTCGCCGTACCTTTCCTTAGAAGCGATGTGGTGCAGAACGCCAGCTACTCGCAGGGAGTCAACGACTTTCTGAGAGAACTGACGGCTGAGGCTCGAAAGAAATACCCGGGCAGGAAGTGCATCATGATGGCACACATGTACGCCAAGGGTTCGGACATCGCCAAAAAGGATGCGAGCGAGAAAATCATCATCGGCGGACAGGAGGAAGTGGACCTGGAAGGATGGAACGAACATCCCGACTATATGACTTGCGGACACATCCACAAACGGCAACATATCTGGAATACCGACTGGGCAAGATATACGGGAAGTATCCTCCCGATGTCGTTTGCCGAGAAAGACTACACCCACGGCATCGACCTCATCACCATAAAACACGGAGAAGAGGAGGAAGGAAAGGAAACCGGCAAGAGCAAGGAATGGAAAGTAGATTTCCTGGAATACAAGCCTCAGCACGCCCTCCGCATCCTGCCCGAAAATGAGGAAGAACTGACCTTCAAGAAATGGCAGAAGGTCATCAATTCTGAACTCTCGGAGAGAACCGACGGCGAACTGAGCGACCATTTCGACTACGTGATGCTGAAGGTGAAACAGGAGAAACTGACCAGCGATGACATCAAGGAACTGGAGAAACTCGTCAACGAAAAGGATGCCGTGCTCTGCAAAATCCAGCGCATCATCCCGCAACTGGACCTCTCCACCATCCAGGGTTCCCAGCACATCACCAGCATAGAAGACATCATCAACCGTCCTCCGCTCGACACGCTGAAAGAAGCCTTCGCCATCAGACACAACGCTCCGATGAACGAAAGACAGGAGAAAATGTTATCCGATTTATTAACGACATCATCATTATGAAATTCCTACAACTCGAAATACTCAACCTCGCTTCGCTTGACAAACAGGGAGGCGAGGTCATCAACTTTGAAGAAGGTGCCTTAGGCGAGAGTACCATCTTCAGCATCGTAGGTCCGACGGGAAGTGGCAAGTCTACCCTACTCGATGCTATCTGCCTTGCCCTCTACAACCGCGCCCCTCGCTACCCCAGGAAGAAAGGCGACAAGAACCAGAACATCGAGATTTTCGGAGCTGCCGATGCCAGCGAAAACAACCGTCTGGCACCTACCGACAGTAGAAACATCCTGACACGTGGCAAGAAGGAAGGCTACAGCAAACTCACCTTCCTTGCCAACAACGGCAGCATCTACCGCGCAGAATGGCACGTCAGATTCCAGAGAGTGCGCTACGAGAACGCCAAGACTGCGCTCTATAAAATCACGAGAAACGGAGAAGAGATAACGGAGGAAACTGCCGACTGGAACGAGCTGCCGAACATCATCGGACTCGACTACGACCAGTTTCTCCGTACCGTACTCATCGCCCAAGGCTCGTTTGCCAACTTCCTGACAGCAAAGGAAAACGAACGGTACGAACTCCTGGAAAAACTCATCGGATGCGAGGAAACTTATACGAACATCGCTACTGAAATCAAGAAGGCGAAAGACCAGGCGACGGATGCCTACAACCAGATGGCTGCATCGGTGGAAGCCGTAAAACAGAACCTACTGAACGATGAAGAACTCGCCCAACTGAAGGAGGAAATCGCCCGCCTGGAAAAGGCTGAGAAGGAACTCGACAGCCAGTTGCAAGCCATCTCGAAAGACCTGCAATGGTTTGAGGAAAACGATAAGCAAATCAAACAAATCGCTATCTACCAGACTGATATGAAGCAAGCAGCAGAAGCCATTAAAGCGATGCAAGCCCAGATTCTCCGTCTGCAGTTGCACGATGAAGTACAGCCTGCCGTCAACCTACTACAAGAAGTAGAACGACAGACGCAAAGCATCCACGAGCAGGAAGGAAACATCCTGAAAGCGGAAGGAAACATCAAAAGTCAAGAGTCTGCCATCAGCGAAAGCGAGAAAACTCTCGCCAGTCTGAAGGAAGCAGTAAGCAAGGCACAGGAACAGCTGGAAAAGGCGCTGCCGGTCATCGCTGAAGCAAGAGCGCTGAAAACAAAAATGGAAGCGGCGATGCCGAATCTGAAAGAAAAGAAAGAGGCATTGGAGTTGGCACAGAAAGAGAATCTAACTGCCCAAAGAGATGTGGAGGAAAACGCCCGAAACATCCAAAAATGGGAAGCTGAAACGGAGAAAGCGAACCTTGCTCTCAAAGCGACACAGGAAGAGATTGCCAAGCAGAAACAGGTTCTGCACGAAGCGACGCAAGCCGCTGAACAGGCTTGGGAGACGGAAAGAAATAAGACTGTCGGACAGAACATAGAGGAACTGCAGAACAGCAAGACTGTAGCCGACAGGAAACTACAGGATGTCCAGCAAGCCATCAAGGTTGTGGCTCATCTCGATGCTGCCACAACAGAAAAGCAGAAGAATGAGGAGCGAATCCAGGTCTTGGGCAAGAGAAACGCAGAGATAGATGAAGCCCTGGGCAAGTTGACCATCGAGGCTCTGACCCAAGAGACCCTGACGCTGAGAAATGCCTATACCCTCATGGTGAGTGAGAAATGGGAGATTCATCGTGCCAACCTGACCGAAGGCAAACCTTGTCCGCTTTGCGGCAGCACGACCCATCCTTATCATACCGACAACAAACAGTTTGAGGAAGCCACTACAGAACTCTCTCAACTTCTGAAAGCCAAGGAGGATCTGCTGAAACTGCAGCAGAAAGAGGAGAAGGATCTTTCCGGCGAGAGAAAACAGAACGACGGCGAAGTACAGACGCTCCAGAAACAACAGGAAAAGCTCTCGGAAGAAATAGCAACTTACGAAGAGGATTGGAAGGCGCTCATCGCCCAGTATCCAAAGATTCCGAAGGCAGAGGCAGAACTGAAATCGCTCTTGCCTATCTATGAAAACAAGGCGAAAGATGCGAGCAGCAAACTGAGCCTCTTTAACAAGATTCAGAAAGAGATAGAACGGCTGACCCAACTCAAGGATAAGGCTGTAAAGGATGAAGCTGCGTATGAAAGCAAGGCTTCAACAATGCTGAATAAAGTCCAGGAAAATACTTCAACCTGCACCACAAAACTGGCTGAGCAGAAAGCACTTACCATCAACCTTACCTCGCAGCAAAAGAGTAAGAAGGAGGCTTACGAGAAAGCCCTTCAGACATGGAATAGCGCCAAGAAGGAAATGGAGGAATGGCAGGAGAAATATAAGCAGATTCTGAATGGAGAAGAACCAGATGCGGCTGAACAAAGACTGACAGCAGCAAAGGATGAGGCAACGAAAGCAGCAGATAACCAGAACGAGAATATCAACAAACTGAAGGCTGAACTCGCCAACAGTAAAGGTTCGCATCAAACCATGCTGTCTCAGAACAAAACGATGAAAGAGAATCTGCAAGCGAAGGAAAAGGAACTCGACCTTTGGATTGAGGAATATAACAAGCAGTTTGAAGAAAAGAGCATCGAAGGAAAAGACTCCGAAGAGGAAGGCATCGAGGAAAGAAGTATCGAGCCAAGCCTTATCGACCGAAATATCATCCGAGAGATGCTTCACTCTGCCGAAGACTGGAACGCTATCCGACGGGAAAAGGACGAAAAAGAGAAGGCTGTGGCCTCAACAACTGCTCTTTACCAGAGCGCAGAAAAGGCACATCAGCAGCATTTGGAACATCAGCCTGCCCAAACCCGTGATGCTCTCCTAGCCATTCAGCAGGAGTATCAGGAAAGAAGCCAGCGCAACGAACTGATTGCTGCCAACGCCAGGATGCAGAACCATCAGGAAGCCGTGAAGCAGTTGGGCGACAAGGCTGAGGCTCTGAATCTCGTAACACAGGAAAAGGATGACTGGACAGCCATTACGGATGCCATCGGAGCAGACGGAAAGACGCTGCGCAAGATAGCCCAATGCTATACGCTCAGTTTCCTGATAGCGCACGCCAACCAGGAAATCAGAAAGTTCAACAGCCGTTACGAACTGCAGCAGGTAAAGCATTCGCTGGGCATTCGAGTCATCGACCACGACCGTGCCGACGATATCCGAGACACCACCTCCCTATCAGGTGGCGAAACCTTCATCGTGAGTCTGGGTCTAGCCTTGGGCCTATCGGCGTTGTCCTCCCGCAACATCTCCTTCGAGAACCTGTTCATCGATGAAGGCTTCGGAACCCTCGACCCCGATACCTTAGCCACCGTCATCGACTCCCTCGCCATGCTGCAAAGTTCGCAAGGCAAGAAGGTGGGCGTCATCAGTCATACCGACACGATGAGCGAGCGCATCACCACCCAGATAAGGATTATCAAGAATGGCAACTCCGGCAGCAGCCATATCGAGATCTATCCTTAACCCATCGCAATTACACCTTAAATTATATAGTAATTACACCTTATTTATCCCTATCAGCGCCAAGGATGGCGACAACGTGGTGAACAAGAGCGATGTGATTCGTCCTCACCATAACAAAAGAAAGGGTGTGCCATAAGTCCATGACACACCCTTTCTTTTGTTTCCATTGAATATTAAACCCTGTTTCCCTCTTTTGGGAATACTACGGTTGGTTGGAAGGTCTTAGCCTCCTCAAAGTCCATCAGGGCATAAGCGATGATGATGACGGTATCGCCCACCTGCACCTTGCGGGCTGCAGCACCGTTCAGGCAGATACAACCGCTGCCACGCTCACCCTTGATAATATAGGTCTCCAAGCGCTCACCATTGTTGTTGTCTACAATCTGAACCTTCTCGCCTGCTATCAGATTAGCAGCGTCCATCAAGTCCTCATCGATGGTGATGCTACCCATATAATTCAGGTTAGCCTCAGTTACGGTCACACAATGGAGCTTACTCTTCAATACTTCTATCTGCATTGTTCTGTTATTACTTGATCTGTTACGGATTAAACTTAATAAAGAATATCTATCGAGGAATTATCCTTTATACTTGATATGGTCGATGAGACGGATAGGAGTCTTACCGCAATAAACGGTGATGCAACCTACCACATAGGCACTATCCTCCCATGAAGAAACATCCTGCAGGCTGTCGCCATCCACAATCTGGAAATATTCTACCTCCAGACCCTCTACAGCATTGATGTCGGCAACCACCTTATCGTGAGTTTCCTGTACGGTATGAGTCTTGGCATACTCCACACTCTCCTTCAGGGCCTTATAGATGTTTGGCGCAATGGCACGCTCATCAGGAGCCAGCAAAGTATTACGGCTGCTCTTAGCCAAACCGTCCTCATCACGGACAATAGGGCACTCCACAATCTGCACATCGCTGTTGATGTACTTCACGAGCTGCTTGATGACAGCAATCTGCTGCCAATCCTTCTCACCGAAATAAGCACGAGTTGGTCGAACGATATAGAAAAGACGGCTCACTACCTGACATACACCATTGAAATGACCCGGGCGCTTGGCACCCTCCATCACGGTAGAAACAGGTGGAAACTCAAAGTGGCGTGTATCTGGTGTAGGATACATCTCCTTCACCGATGGTGCAAACACATAGTCAGCACCACAAGCCTCCAAGAGCTTGCAGTCAGCATCGAGGGTACGAGGATAGCGATCCAAGTCACCCTGATCATTAAACTGTGTAGGATTCAGGAACACAGAAACCACAGTCACGCCATTTTCCTTCACACTGCGCTTAACAAGAGAGGCGTGACCCTCATGCAGCGCACCCATAGTTGGCACAAGGCCGATTTCCTTTCCCTCCTTACGACACATGAAGAGTTCGTTCTGGAGGTCAACAATCTTATTGAATACTTTCATCGTCATAATCTGTTTTCGGGTGCAAAATAACAACTTTTTTCTCAAATGAGAAAGAAAAAACCTAAAAATATGCGAATTATTGCCGAAAATAATGAATTTCGGAGAAAAAATGCCCCTATTTGAAGTTTTTTTTGTACCTTTGCACGTAATTCGTAAGAATAAAATTTAAATTTTATGGCAAAAAAAGTATTATTTATCAATCAGGAGATCGACCCATACGTAGCCGAGTCTCACATGTCAATCATGGGACGCGAACTGCCTCAGAAGATGCAGGAAGCAGGTTTTGAGATCCGCACCTTCATGCCTAAGTGGGGCACCATCAACGAGCGTCGCGGACAATTGCACGAGGTCATTCGCCTGTCTGGTATGAACCTTATCATAGATGATACAGACCATCCGCTGATCATCAAGGTTGCATCTATACCAACAACACGACAGCAGATTTATTTCATCGATAATGACGACTATTTCAAGAGCCGCCAGATGGGCACCGATGAAAACGGAAAGGAATATGCCGACAACGGAGAAAGAGCTATCTTCTTTGCACGTGGCGTATTAGAAACCGTAAAGAAGCTCCGCTGGCAGCCTGATGTAATCGTCTGCCAGGGTTGGGCTAGCGCAGTAGTACCATTCTATGTAAAGACAGCCTACAGCGAAGAGCCTTCATTTGCAGAATCAAAGGTGATTACCGCTCTCTATACCAACGAACTCAAGGGTGAACTGGGTACCAACTTCAAACGTTGCGTTGCCTTCCGCGATGCCAAGTCAGAACTGCTCGACAGCTATCAGGACGACTTCAACTTCATTGAGCTCGGCAAACTTGCCATCGACTATAGCGACGGTGTGGTAGAAGGTGAAGAAGAAGCTAACCAGATTCTCTTTGATTATGCGAAGGAGAAGAACAAGCCTGTACTGGCTTATCCGGGAGAAGAAATCCAGGAGCCATACGCAGACTTCATCAACAAGGTTTGTCCTGACGCAGAATAAAATTCCGACAACAGAGACACATACATACAAGGATAATGAAAATTTTAAGACTCTTAACAGTATTAGTAATAGCAGCGCTTACTTTCGCTGCATGTGATGACACCACCGAGGGAATCGGTGGTAGCATCACTAACGATATTGACAACATCAACATCACTAGCGCAGTATTTCCTGTAGCTACAAAGTCTATGGTTTCAGGTGCCGTATTGAGCCGCAACAACAGCGGTCTCATCGGTAAGATGAAAGACCCGGAAACCGGCAACTATGTAAAGGGTGACTACATGACCCAGTTGAGCGTATTGCCTACTTTCTCTATAGATACACTCGATTACATCAAGCAGGCAAACAAAGGTTCTATCGAAGCAGACTCATGCTACCTCCTGGTTTCATACAATGCCAGCTACGGCGATACTATCGCCCCAATGAAGGTGACAGCCTATGAGATGACAAAGCCGATGGCAGAAGATAAGGAGTATTACTCTGATTATGATGCCTTCAAGGAAGGCTGGGTAAGCGAAAACAACCAGCATTGGAGCAGTAATTACAACTTGAGCAATACATCAGATGTCAAGAACTTCAAGATTTACTTGAATAAGAAGTATGAGAAAGATGGTAAGACATACAAGAACTATGGTTCTTACATCATGCAAACATACGCAGAACATCCTGAGTACTTCAAGACCAACTACAAGTTCCTGAACAACGTCTGCCCTGGCTTCTTCATCAAGAATGTAGGCGGTACGGGTAACATGGCTAAGATCTGGAATACAGAGCTTATCTTCTACTGGACCCGCCACAAGACCATCAAGGCAAAGGACGGCGTTACAGACAGTATAGCTGTAGGCATCGGATACAACCGTTTCGATGGTACAGAAGAGGTATTGCAGTTCAACAAGATTGAGAACGACACCGTGAAACTGAAGCAGTTGGCAAGTCAGGAGAAGAACTGTACTTATCTCAAGTCACCGGCAGGTATCTTCACCGAGGTTACCCTCCCTATCGAAGACATCATGAAAGGTCATGAGAAGGATACGCTCAACACAGCTACCATCTCTTTCCCACGACTCAACAATGACAACGAAGACAACCCATACAACTTTGCTACACCAAGCACCATCCTGATGGTTCAGAAAGACAGTTTGCAGTCGTTCTTCGAAAAGAGCAAGTTGGCAGATAGCCGTACTTCTTATACCACAAGCTACAGCAGTACAGGTACTTATAAGAATGCCTATACATTCCAGAATATCGCCAACCTGGTTTCTGCCATGTATAAGAACAAGGGCAAGGGAGAAAACTGGAATAAAGTAGTACTGGTTCCTGTAAACATCATCACAACCGCACAGGGACATACTACCGTCATCTCCAAGATTAATCACGATATGTCACTCGCTTCTACCCGACTGAAAAGAGGTGTAATAACCACCGACAGCAACGGCAAGGAGACAAGTCCTATACAGATAAAGGTGATTTACAGTAAGTTTAAAGAAAAAGAATAAGCATTCATAACGCAAAGTAAAAAAGGAAACGAAACATGGCAGATAATTTTTTGGAGCGTCATCGCGAAGAATACGAAATACGCAAGGCTGCATGGCTCAAGAAGAAGAAACTATTCATGAAGTCAGGCAAGAAACAGAAGCCCCAGACACAGATGCCACGTCCTGAAGACGAAGCGTTATAAACACGAAAAATATTCAGAATCCTGAGAAAGAGGGTGTATCATAAAGCATTTGAATGTTTATGATACACCCTTTTAACTTTGCCAGTTAATCCTTAAAAAACGCCGCATAAGTACGATAAAAGCCATTTAACACAAAATAAAACAAAATTAATTTGGAGTTTACCCATTTTTTTTATATCTTTGCATTGTAAATTAAAAGTATTAAATATTAAACAGACAAAAAGCAATAAAATAAAAATAATCAAGATATTAGTAGAGATACTGATTTATGGGTTTAACTTTTCTAAGAACTTGCATTTAAGGATACAAGATATTTGCAGGATACAAGTTACTTGCAATATATGAGATACTTGGTTTATGTTTATAGATAATGGAGATATTACTCTCATAAAGAATTCGTTTTTAAGTTTAAACAAAAATGCTAAAGTTAGATGTTAGTAATATAAGTCCCCGTAGTAACCGTGAGGCTACTGCGGGGACGCTTTTTCAATTTATAGTATATAGAAACAAAAAGGGCAAGACCAGAGATGACCTTGCCCAATCTATTTTTATAACTCTTTATCAATATTATAAGATTCTACCTGTAAGAGAGAACTTCAAAACAGGATAAACCTTTAAATATAAACATCAGACTACAGAACTTAATCTACTACCGTAAACTTGGCATATTTCAGCAGAAGCTGTTTGGTGCCAGAATGAACGAACTCAACCGTAGCCTTCGTATTCTCACCAGTACCTTCAATCTTCAACACCGTTCCCCGTCCAAAACGCTGATGTTCAATCTTCATTCCCTCCTGCAAACCACAAGAAGAACTGCCAGCAGATGAAGCTGCAGAAGAAGAAACTGATGCTGCAGAAGATCCTGTACTGCGAGAAGCAGGATGAGAAGAATGCGTCTCCATGTAACGTTTAGCTGCATTCAGCGCTCTAACAGACTTGAAATTACCTTCAGAGAGAGATGAGCGTCCGGAAGTATGTGAAGTCTCCGGTTCATCATCAAAGAGAGAAGGCTTAGGATCTGCTACAAACTGCGATGCTACCGGTTTGGAATTCTGATACCTGCTACTGTATCTAGGCTGCTCAGCATCCTCCCACGGTCTGCGAGAACGTTGCGCTCTCGCCCACTCCGGCTGGTCAGACATCGAATCAGCTCTGGAGCCAAACAAGCTTCCACCAGCCTCATCCAGGCTATCAATCAACTTGCCGTCAATCTCATCGATAAACCGACTCGGATTATCAAACTCCATCTTGCCATATCGCCAGCGGTTCTTGGCGTTCGTCAGGATACAATGTTTCTCTGCTCGAGTAATGGCAACGTAAAGCAATCTCCGTTCCTCCTCCAGTTCTCTGAGCGAAGCAGCAGAAAGCGGACTTGGGAAGATATTCTCTTCCAAACCAACCACGAATACTGTAGGAAACTCCAGACCCTTGGCAGCATGAACCGTCATCAGAGAAACACGAGGTTCATCCTTATCACCATCGCTGTCAGCATCGGTAAGCAGAGCCACATCCTGCAGATAATCCTGCAGGAAGAGTTCATCAAACCTACCCTCTTCACGGCGTTCCTCCACAAAAGCCGACATACCGCTCAAGAATTCCTCCAGGTTCTCCTGACGTGCCAGATCATCGGCATCCTTGCCCGACATGATATCCTGACTGATGCCACTCTCCTTGATAATGGCATCACCCAATTCATAGACATCCGTAGTTTGAGCCCGTTCGATAAACGAAGAAATTAGCAATCTGAAAGTTTCCAGCTTGTTCATCGTACCCTTGGTAACCGCCAGTCCATACCGCTCAGGGGCACCGATTACCTCCCAGAAACTCACCTGGTTCTGATGGGCACAGTCAGCAATCTTCAGCACCGTAGTAGCACCGATTCCACGAGCCGGATAGTTGATAATACGCTTGATAGCCTCTTCATCATCCGGATTCGCCACCAGACGGAAATATGCAATAATATCCTTAATTTCCTTGCGCTGGTAGAAACTCAGTCCGCCATAAATGCGATAAGGAATACCCTGCTTTCTGAACTCCTCCTCGAAGCTGCGGCTCTGGGCATTGGTACGATAGAGAATGGCAAAATCACTATACTGGCAGCCATCCTCGCGCCGGATACGCTTCACGTCCTTCGCCACAATCGCCGCCTCTTCCTTGTCGCTGTAAGCAGGCTTATACTGAATCTTCTCACCCTTCGCATTCTCGCTGAACACATCCTTAGGAATCTGGTTGCGGTTATGCTTGATCAGACTGTTAGCCGCCTCAACGATGGTCTGGGTAGAGCGGTAGTTCTGTTCCAGTTTGAAGAGACGCGTGCCCTGAAACTGGCGCTGATAGTTGAGAATATTATCGATATTGGCACCACGGAAACTATAGATACTCTGCGAGTCATCACCCACGGCACAAACACGCTGCTTCTCCTGACAGAGTTGCATGACGATAGACATCTGAACGTGATTGGTATCCTGATACTCATCCACCAGGACATAATCGAAGCGGGCGGCATATTTGTGGCGAATATCCTCATGTTCCCTGAAGAGCTGATAGGTAAGTGTCAGCAAATCATCGAAATCCATGGCATTGGCCTGCTTGCAGCGCTGCACGTAAGCCACGAAAATCTTACCAACCTCAGGCATCTGCGCACGCTTGTTCTGCTCGAAGATAGCCGCATCGCTGTCATAAGCCGCAGCACTCATCAGGTTGTTCTTCGCCATCGAAATCTTGGCATGAACGGCAGCAGGCTTATACTTCTTATCATCCAGCCCCATCTCCTTCACTATCGCCTTGATCAGCGAGCGCGAGTCACTTTCGTCATAAATGGTAAAGTTGTTGTTGAAGCCGATATGCTCAGCCTCCGCTCTCAGGATTCGGGAGAAGATGCTGTGGAAGGTACCCATATAGAGATGCTGGGCGAGGTCATTTCCCACCAGTTTTCCGATACGTTCCTTCATCTCTCTTGCCGCCTTGTTGGTAAAGGTGAGCGCCATGATGCTCCAGGGTTTCATGCCCTGGCTCAGGAGATAAGCTATCTTATAAGTAAGCACACGCGTTTTACCCGAACCTGCACCGGCTATCACCAGCGAAGGTCCGTCAATATATTCTACCGCAGCACGCTGCGCTTCGTTCAAGTCGTTCAGTAAATCCATTAATCAATATTTACCAGATTTTTCACTCTTCATTCTTCACTTCCCCCTATATCCTCCCACAGCCGTGCCCGGGTCGAAATCTTCGCCCTCACGAGGGAAGGTAGGGATAAATCTCATCTGATGTTCTATCTGTCGCTGGCGCTTCTTCATATAAGCGCTAGGATGCAGCGAACTGAATTTGCGCGGATTAGGAAGTGTAGCTGCTATCAGCGCACACTCGCCACGAAACAGATCTTTCGCTTTCTTGTCGAAATGATATTCTGCAACCGCATCCACACCATAGATACCCGGTCCCATCTCAATGCTGTTGAGATAAACCTCCATGATGCGCTGCTTGCTCCACATCATTTCGATGAGGAAGGTAAAGTAGACTTCAAATCCCTTGCGGGTCCATGAACGGCCAGGCCACAGGAAGACATTCTTAGCAGTCTGCTGACTGATGGTACTGGCTCCATGCACCTTTCCACCACGTGCATTATTCTTCGCCGCACTCTCGATGGCATTGAAGTCGAAACCGTGATGCTTCAGGAATCTCGCATCTTCGCTCGCCATCACCGCCACAGGCATGTGAGGCGAAATCTTATCCATCGAAATCCAATGATGATGCAGGGTAATACTCTCTCCATCAGCTACTTGCTGGAAGCATCGAATAAACATCAGAGGAGTGACATACACAGGAATGAACCTATATGCCACTACAGCAAGAATGGTGGTACTGAAAAACAGCACCACCACCCATTTTACTATATTCTTGATTTTCTTCAAAATCATCTATTTAGTTTTTCCCTCCCGGGAGCATGAAAGTTATTACTTCAATGTACCGTTGTTGGCTGCGTTAACCATAGCCTGGCTAGCATACATGTAAACCTCTACACGACGGTTCTGGGCACAAGCAGCAGTAGTATTAACAACAGGGTTAGCAGAACCCAAACCCTGAACATTCTTTACCTGACGGCTTGTAACACCGCAAGAAGCGAGATAGTTGTAAACTGCCTCAGCACGCTTCTGGCTCAATGGCAAGTTGATACCATCATTACCTGTAGCATCGGTATAACCCTGGATAGAAACCTCGCAGTCGGTATTGTTCTTCAATACACCGGCAAACTGAGCCAAATCAGTCTTTGCGCTACTGCTGAGAGTAGAACCATTAGTTGGGAAGAGGATACCAGAAGCAAATGTTACCTTAACGGCAGACAAGCCATTGGCATCTGTTACAGTCTCAACCTGTGCATTCTTCACCTGTTCAGCCTCAGCCTTTACCTTATCCATGTGTTTTCCTATGAGGTTACCAGCACCGCCACCAACAGCTGCACCGATAGCAGCACCTACGAGAGCACCGGTACCACGATGGCTATTGTTGAGCAATCCACCTACGAGAGCACCCAGAGCTGCACCAGAACCGGCACCTACAGCTGTACCTGTCTTCTGATTGGTTCCACAACTTGAAAAAAGCAAGCACAAAGAGAGGCCTGCAACTGCAAAATTAGTCTTTTTCATTTTAAAATCTCCTATATTTATGTTATTTAATTGCAAAGATAACTCTTTTTTCTCCATAATGGAGAGTTTTCTAATATTTTTTTGTATTTTTGCATGCAAATTTAAGGGTATTTGTCGAAATAGAGCTAGGAAATCACCTATTTGGGGGTGGGAAATCCCTAAAAGTCGGATTTCAGACACCTGCAGACAGATGAACTGCCGCCAGCAGATGATGAAGGCTCAAACTTATACCTTAATATATATATAACAGAAGAAATAAAAAACAAAATAAATAGAATAAAGCAATATGGCTAAAGAACTCAAGAATTTAACCAAGCGCGCTGACAACTACAGTCAGTGGTACAATGATTTGGTAGTAAAGGCTGATCTCGCTGAGTTGTCACCAGTTCGTGGTTGTATGATTATCAAACCATACGGTTACGCTATCTGGGAGAAGATGCAGCAACAGCTCGACAAGATGTTTAAGCAGACAGGTGTACAGAACGCATACTTCCCTCTCCTCATCCCGAAGAGTTTCTTCTCTCGTGAGGCTGAGCACGTGGCAGGTTTCGCCAAGGAGTGTGCCGTAGTTACCCACTACCGCCTCCGTTCTACAGAGGATGGCAAAGAGGTTGAGGTTGATCCTAACGCAAAGCTCGATGAGGAGCTCATCATCCGTCCTACTTCTGAGACCATCATCTGGAACACCTATAAGAACTGGATCCATTCATGGCGTGATCTCCCTATCCTCTGCAACCAGTGGTGTAACGTAATGCGTTGGGAGATGCGTACCCGTCCGTTCCTCCGTACTTCTGAGTTCCTCTGGCAGGAGGGTCATACCGCTCATGCCACTAAGGAAGAGGCTGAGGCAAAGGCTCAGGAGATGCTCAAGGTTTACGCTGAGTTTGCTGAAAACTACATGGGTGTTCCTGTATTGCAGGGTGTGAAGAGTGAGACTGAACGTTTCGCAGGTGCTCTCAACACCTATACCATCGAGGCAATGATGCAGGATGGCAAGGCTCTCCAGAGTGGTACTTCTCACTTCCTGGGTCAGAACTTCGCCAAGAGTTTCGATGTTACCTACTTGAACAAGGAGAACAAGCCTGAGTACGTATGGGCTACTTCATGGGGTGTTTCTACCCGACTGATGGGTGCCCTCATCATGGTTCATAGCGATGATAACGGTCTCGTATTGCCTCCAAAGCTGGCTCCTATCCAGGTGGTTATCGTTCCTATCAACAAGGGCGATGAGCAGTTGGCTCAGATTACTGCTAAGTTGCAGCCTGTCATCGACCAGCTCCGCGAGTTGGGCATCACCGTGAAGTATGATGACAACCCTGCCAAGCGTCCTGGCTTCAAGTTCGCTGACTATGAGTTGAAGGGTGTTCCTGTTCGTCTGGCTATGGGTGGCCGTGACTTGGAGAACAACACCATCGAGATTATGCGCCGTGATACCTTGGAGAAGGAGAACGTAAGCTTCGACGGTATCGTTGAGCGCGTAAAGAATATGCTGGAAGACATCCAGAAGAATATCTTCGAGAAGGCTCGTGCTTACCGTGATGCTCACGTTTATGAGTGCGACAACTACGAGGAGTTCAAGAAGCGTGTGAAGGACGGTGGTTTCTTCCTCTGCCATTGGGACGGTACAGCCGAGACCGAGGCTAAGATTAAGGAAGAGACTCAGGCTACCATCCGCTGCGTGCCTTTCGCTTACGAACAGACTCCAGGTGTAGATATGGTAAGCGGCAAGCCAGCTGTAGCCCGTGTCATCATCGCAAGAAGCTATTAATCATCCCTGGTGTCGGGAGTTTATCCTGACACCATAATATATTTAATATGAGGCAGTTGATACTATACATCCTTTTTCTGGTATCCATGGTCTTCTCAGGCTATGGAGAGGTATCTGCTGCCCCTATTTCTTTTACTCCCGAGGATTCTTATACCGAAGATGCAAGCCATAAGAAAGATGGTTTGGCGAAGGTTGAGTATGACAAGAGCCAGCCTGAGGCACAGCTTGAAAACGCCTCACAGCTTGCTTACCGAATCTGTAGCAGCCGTCCGCTGCGCTTATTGCCAAGTGGCAACATGCACAACAGTCAGACTGCCAGTAGATTGCTTACAAATAGAATCCGTTATTTATCATCCCTTTTATCAGCTATAGAAGGTGTCATAGAGCCTTTCCGACAGGAAACTGCCCCAATCCACTTTGATGTCGCCTGCAAGTATTATGTCATTTGCCTGCGACATCTGCTCTGTTAGTGCTTATTCTTTTCTCTTTTTAAAATTTCATATAGGTTTATCGCATCTTTCCTAAGATTTGCGATAAGACTGGTTACACCCCTATTCAAAACAAAAAACAGTTCAATATATATTATTTTTCAAGAATTAAGAATAAGCAAAATAACAGTATAAAATTATGGCAAAGATTAATCATTTAGAGATGGGTGCTGATGTTTTGGCACTCCAGGATGTACAGGTAAAGAAAGGTTTCATGGGTTTGACTGTCAAGCTCATCTATCAACCTACCAACAGTGTGATTAAGATAAAAGAGAAAGAATATTCTATAGAGGATGGAAGAAAGCTTGAGAACATCCTCAGTGCAGCCCCTAAGGATGTAGAAACAGCGATCAGCAAATTCCCTGTTTCAGCCATCAGCATGGGTAATATGAAGTTACAGGCTTGCATCTCTGACGACCACCAGTTTGTTGCCACACAGCTCCTTGCCTTCAAGGATTTCAGTTACAAGCCGGTTACAGAGATGAAGACCTATACAGGAAAGACAGCCGAAGCTTTCGCTCAGTTGTTTTAGTTATATCACAGTTTCGGGACAGGGGACAGAACAAATCCTCTGTCCCTCTTTTATTTTATAGATATAGGATGAAATCTCGGTTCATTCCCTCTTCCCAATTACGGTAATGCTTAGGCGACAGACCGGTATGTTTCTTGAAGAAGGTTCCGAAGGCTGAAGCATTGGGAAAACTGAGTTCATTGGCTATCTGCTGTATCGTCTTCGTGGTGTTCTTCATCAGGTAGATACTGCGACGGATCATCGCCTTGAAAAGCAACTGCTGGACCGTCTGACCGCAAACCGACTTGACCAGTACCGACAGATATTTCGGTGTAAGACAGAGTTCGTCTGCATAGAAAGCCACACTGCGCTCACGCATATAGTTCTTCTCTATCAGCAGCACCAGCGACTCAAAGATGGCTATCTTCCGCTCCATCTCCTTGCCGGCAGCCTTGAACGATGCCGAGAAGATGCTGCACAAACGATACGTAACAGCCATCAGTAACAGTTTCTGCTCATGCACACAATATGCATCCAGTTCACCACTCTTCTCTTTTTCCAACTCCAGTTTCCTCAGCATCAGGGCATAGGAAGTGAGCATATCCTCATAGCCCGTCGTCCTGACATGGCAGGGTTTGGGATAAATCGTAGCATAAAGACGCATGGTAACCACGGTATTGCCCAACATGTGACGAATCTGTTCAGCACAGTAAAAAAGAAGGGTATATTTGAGGTTCTTGCCCGTTTCCTGCACATGAAACATCACTCCTTTGGAGAGGAAAACGGTCTCACCCTCAGATGCAACAAAGGATGTTCCGTCTACGCAGAAACGGAACATCCCCTGATGACAGATTACGATTCCGACATAGTCGGAGTAGAAAGGCTGCATCAACAGCTGAGGAAACTCATGAGCCTCATATATGATGATATTATCTGTTATTTTCATGATGAATATGGGTCTGTTATCTTCAGATTTAACTGCGAAGATAACAAAAATATCCATTCATCAGATGAGCAGCCTGTATCTTTTATGATATTTTAGCACTCCACTACCTTCTTCCCAGGGATTTCACATCTACATTCTTCAGCAGATACTCACGCGTCAGTTCCCCGATATTGCGCTTGCGCCAAGGTAGAACGAGCATCAGTCCGGCACACAGCAGACAGCCGTAGAAGGTCCAGCCTGCCATCTCCTTGATGCTCACCAGCGTGGCCTGTACCTGTACCTTTCCCTTCGTACTCATGGCAGCCATGTTCTGTGCCTCGGTTACACTCTTGCCCTGATATTGCATGCCTCTCACCGTCTGGTCGTAAGTCTTCGCCGTCTCGATGTTCGTGCGGTCGTAATCCTGGGCAAAGCGGGTTACATAATACTGCTGTCTGTGCTGCAGCACATTGGTATAGAGCGCAGAGCCGATGCAAGGGGCAATGACCATACGAACGGTAAGCATGATGCAAACCCAGGTTGACATGAAGCGGTAAGGCATGCGCTGGTTGGCTATCGTGGAGATGAGCGAATAGAGCAGCATCATTCCCGTAGAACGGATGATGATAGGCCATTTCATACGCTCATACATACCGTCGTTCTGTACCTCGAAATACATGTACAGCGCATAGGCTCCGATAAAGAGGAAACCCAGACAGTACATCCACTTCAGGTGAACATTCTTGGCTCTAGCGATAACTGCAAATATCAGTCCCACGGTGTAGCCCACCATCACCCAGTTGCCTAGCGTGGCGTTCTGCCAGTTATCTATCTTCATACTCACATTGGTGAACACGTTGACAAACATGGCACTCGAATTGCAGACCATCAGCAGGAAGAAGAGCAGGATGCCGTAGTTGATGACCCTGAGCTGGAACACCTCCATGATGAAATAAGGTGAACGCCGCGTCTTCTCCAAATAGATGAACAGAGCGGTAAAGATAAGACAGACCACCGAAGAGAAACGGATGGTAGGATCATCAAACCAGTCGAGCGTCTTACCGAAAACCATGACATAAGCAAACGAACAGAGCATGATACTGAACACCGTAACATTGCCAAACTTCGACATCGTTATCGGGAACTTAGGCATCGGATACTTATGATAAGGCATGGTGAAGAACACGATGATGATACCTGCCAGCATGAATGCCATCATGAAATGATAAACATACTGCCACTCATAAGCATAGGCAAGCCATGCCGTTAGCCAGGTTCCCAACTGTCCGATAATCATGAAGAAGAGATAGATGACCGGCTGCGACACCATCTTCTCCGAATCTACCGCATCCCATGCTTCCTCGGTAGTAGGCTCGCATCCCGGCGTGATATTCCTCGTAGCCTCTATTCCGAAACCATATCTGATGAGCACGAAGAGATGCGCCATCAGCAGCGTCTGGCGGACAAAACCCATCAGCAGACTGCACAGTCCGAGTATGAACAGCGAGTCGGTCTGGGCACACACGAAACTGAGGATAAAGAGAATGGAGAAGCCCACGATACACATCATCTTCTCTCTACGGATGCACACCAGTTCATAGAAGAACGGCGAGAAAGCCGCCATTCCTATCGAGGTGCAGAAGCCCGCAAAGGCGATGTATTCCGACTGGATGCCGAGCCCGCTTATCATCTCGCCGCTGTTGGCAGAATAGACGCCACTCATCGTAATCATCGGCACGAAGAGGATGATCATGAAGATGATTCCGAGCGGTTTGGGCACCCAATCATAAAACGGATAATTCTTATATTCTTCTTCCATATATTACTTCATTTCCATCTAGCTGTTTTTTACTTTCTCTCAGCCTTGACAACCACCATCATGCCGGCAGCAAGATGCTCATTATCCTCTTTGCTGAGGTTGTTGAAATCGATTCTTACAGGCACACGCTGCTGAATCTTGACAAAGTTGCCAGCCGAATTGTCTGTAGGTACCAGCGAATATTTCGAACCGGTAGCACCAGAAATGGCGGTCACCGTACCCTCAAACTCCTTGTTACTGATGGCATCTACGGTCATACGCACCTTCTGTCCTACATAGAGATTCTCTATCTGGGTTTCCTTATAGTTGGCAATCACCCATTTGTTGTTTGTTGGAATGATGTAGGTAATGGTGGTTCCTGCATTCACCATCTGTCCCTCCTCGATAGAGCGGCGACCCAGTTTACCATCACAAGGGGCCACAACCACACAGTAAGAGAGATTCAGCTTTGCCATCTCTACGGCAGCCTTGGCACGCTCGATGGAGGCAGCCACATTCTGCTTGCGGGTAGTTACCTCGTTTACTCCCTTATAGGCAGCAGCCTGCTGCTTCTTTACCCCTTCGAGTTTCTTCTTGGTGGCTGCATATTCCACCTCCAGCTGTTCGAGCTGGATAGGAGTAGCCGCCTTCTTTTCTACCAGGTTGCGATAGCGTTCGCAGTCCTTGGCAAGTTTGGCAAGTCGTACATTTATTTCATCGATAGATGCCTGATAGATAGAAGCGGATGTCTCGGTGGTCTGCTCTGTAGCATTGATGACATTGGCTCCTGCCTTGGCATCCTTGAGGGCTGCTTCAGCCTCCATCAGACGGATACGATACTCCCGGTCGTCGAGCACAAGGAGGGTATCTCCCTTGTGTACTTCCTGATGCTCTCTGAAGCATACCTTGGCGATATAGCCGGATGCACGGAGATTAACCGGTGAGATATATTGTTCTATCTGAGCATCATTGCTCGTTTCGTTAGAGTTATAATCGAGGAAGAGGCATACGATTTTCCAGAGTCCGAAAGCCAGGATAGCAACACCTATCAGGCTGGCGATAATCTGTCTTACGCGCTGCTTCTTCAGTTTCTTCCTGGTTTCTTCGTGAGATACCTGTGTAGCCTCTGCTGTTTCTACATTTTTATTTTCGTTCTGTTCCATAGTTTTATTGTAATTTGGAATCAGGGAATATGAAGTAAAGTTTTTTACATCCCGTTTTCCTGTTTATATTTTATTTCTTAATGATTTATTCTTCTCCGTTATTTAGCAACCGAAATCTGGTTGAGCTGTCCAGTCAACTTGAGCAGCGAGAGATTGGCAACTTTATAGCGATAGTAGGCTGTGAGATAATTGTTCATTGCCTCGCTCATACGCATCTCGTCCTGCAGCACCGCTGTCATCGAAGCCACACCCTCCTTATACTGGTCGGCTGTTACGTTGTAAACATCCTGCGCCATGGTATAATTATCAAACTGCTTCTTGTAGTTGCGCTGACTGTTGTTCACCTCGCTCACCGCATTCATATAGTTTGCCTGCAGTCCCTTCAGGGCGTCCTCGTAACCGATGCGTGCATTCTCCTCCTCTATCTTCGCCTTTCTGATTTTAGAACGCTTTTCAAAACCATCGAATACAGGCACTCTCAGCTGGATGCCCAGACCGTTGGAACCATACCAGTGGTTTGATTCGCCCGAATGAATCCAGTGATCTATCCTATCGGTAAAGGCAGAATACATCAGGTTTCCGGTCAGCGAGAGCGATGGCAGATAACCGTCCTTGGCTAGTTTGGTCTGCTTCTGGGTGAGCAGTTTCTTCTGTTCCAGCAACTGGAGTTCGTAGAGTCCCGTATCCAGTCCGTCAGCCTTCACCATCTCAATCTTTCCCGGATCTACGGCTGTCACCTTCATCTCCTTCTCGGCAGGATAATCTATCACATACTTGAGCATGGTATACTGCTGTTCGAGCATGGCGATGGCGTTATCGCGCTGCACGGTGAGGTTCTCGATATTGAGATTCACTCGCTTCAGATCTACCTCCAGACTCATCTGGTTATCATAGAAAGCCTGGGTGATGTTTCTGAGTTCTACCAGTCGCTTGATATTGTCATCCGTCAGACGAATCTGCTCAGATGTGTTCTGCGCCATGTAATACATCTTGGCAGTCTGCACGATGAGGTCTTCACGCGCCTTCTCATAAGAGAGTTGGTTGAGTTTATCGGCAATCTTGGTGATATCGATGGCGGTAAGAATCATCTGGTTATACAGCGGCATCTGCAATTGTACACCCGCCGAAGCATTATACTGCAACGTCTTGGTTACATTATAAGGCTTGCCGTAAGCCGAGCCGTCGGTAACCGAAACAGGCGGCGTAAAGTTGTCGTTGAGCTGTGCCACCGCATTGATTTGCGGATAGAGTTTAGCCTGATTTTCGCTGATAGCGTACTTTCCCTTAGCTATTTCGTTTCGGCTGCTCTGGAGCGACAGGTTGTTATCCACTGCCATCTGCAGGCACTGGCTGAGCGTAAGCGTCTCCTGTGCGCCAAGAGTATGGAAAGCTCCGAGCGCGAAACATAAGATGATTATTTTCTTCATATCTTCTTAATGATTTCTATTGATTTACGTTTCATTTATTATCTGGATGCAAAGGTACAGCTTTTCGGTGATAAATGACTATTCACATCTTATCACAATATGTTCAAAATTTCCGAAAATAACAATAAAAATAGGTCTAGCAACACCGCGTTTTACGGGGTCGCTAAACCTATCTTATTATATATCAAGAACTAGGCTGTTTTTCCAACGTTCGGGGCAGATTAAAATTTATGCACCCCATCACAAAGCATGGCAAGTTCTTTTTGGAAAAAATCTATATCAGGAGAAACATCATCGGCAGTCTGCAATCTTCCATCAATTGATAAAAAGATTCCAGCATGTAACGGTAATCGCTTGCTTGGTTTTGGCAATAGCTCCACCCTTCTGTTGTTAAATTCATAATCCAGGTTTCGAACATCCAAAACATTTAAAAATGTAAATCCATATCGAGAGTCTCCTTTCGTTCTAGGACGAAAAACAGCTGATACAGAATCTAATTGATCTGCATTATATCTTAATACTGAAATATAGTCTTCAGCACCACTCTTCAACTTTTCAAGTTTAAAAGCCTTCGGCGAAACACGCCCTTTATAGATATGAGAAGGCGAGAACAGGATTCTTGCAACCTTTTCATCGTCTGCTATTTCAGAAATCAGTTTATCCATGAGCTTTTTCTAATAATGACAATACTTCCTTTTCATCCAACTTATCAAAACTGAATTTTGACAAATGACCATCCCGTTTGATAAATGCTACAACCTGATGATTGGTTATAGTAACACCTGCTATATTATTGTCTTCCGTGTAATCTAAATATATACAACCTCGTGCATCAGGAAAAGCTACCCAATTTTGCAGACTAGTATCAGCAGCTAGCAGAATAATTCGCTTCACAAAATCCACGATATTTCTTGAGAGGGCAAGACTACCTTCACCATCCCAACCATCTGGAAGCTTTGACAATTCATCTAAACGATTCAAAAGTTCTTTCTTTACTGAAGATTGTAAAGTTTGCTTTTGACTTGACAAGAAAACCAAACAACTATACAAAGCATTCTGATCTGTTGTAGCATACACCGCATCCATCACATTATGGCGCAAAGTAACAATATCCGTATCAGGAGTAATACGGACTGCCATGGAATCAGAAACTATACTTGTTTTTTCTTCGGGTAATTTATATGGCTTTACTTCACTCATACTTTTTTCTTTTTACTAAACATGTGCTGCAAAGATACGTTGCTTTTTCGTAACTACCAAATTTTTCGAGAAGAAAACAATATAAACCACATTATTTTCCGATTCTGTCTGTATTCGTATCATATCACAAGTGATTGAAAGCTATATATTCTAGCCCTCACGATTCCTACCCCCCAGAAGCGTTACATGACAGTTGTGACAGTTTTATTTCGCAGGGGGTATTACGATACCATATAAAAGGAAAATAAAATAGGTCTGGCTACACCGCGTTTCACGGGGCCGCTAGACCTATCTTCTTATCTATCAAGAACTTATATTCTTATTTTAGTCTTCATCAGCAAACTCATTCAGAGTATATGCGCTGCTGCCATCGAAACAATGGGTACATACCTGACACTTTGGAAGACCGATAGCCTCTACCAGCTGCTCGATGGTGTTGAACTTCAGGGAAGTCAAGCCCAACTGGCTGGCAATCTCATCTACCATCTTCTGATACTCAGGAGAACCAGTGGTAGCGTATTTCTCAAGATTCTTGTTGGCATCGCCCTCAAACTTCTCAATAATACGGCGGGTAATCAGCTCCATATCACTCTTTGAAGAAGTGAAGTTGATGAACGGACAGCCGTATACCAATGGAGGACACGCTATACGCATGTGGCACTCCTTCAAGCCAGCCTGGTCGAAAAGCACCTTCACATTGTCGCGAAGCTGGGTACCACGAACGATACTGTCATCACAGAATAACACACGCTTGCCCTTCAGCATCGCCTTGTTAGGAATCAGCTTCATCTTGGCTACCAGCGAACGCATGCTCTGGTTGCTTGGAGTAAAACTGCGAGGCCATGTAGGCGTATACTTGGCAATACAACGCTGGTAAGGCACACCCTTGCCAGCAGCATAACCCATCGCCATACCAGTACCAGAATCAGGAATACCGCTGCAGCAGTCTACCTCCACATCATCGGTCTTGGCGAGATTAAAGCCGTTGGTAAAACGCGCCTCCTCTACATTCTTGCCCTCGTAGGTAGATGTAGGGAATCCGTAGTAAACCCAGAGGAAAGAGCAAACCTGCATCTTCTTGTTGGCAGGACGGATCTGCTCCATGCCATCAGCTTTAATCTTCACGATTTCGCCTGGTCCTACCTCATATGCTGTTTCATAATCGAGATTAGGGAACGAGGTGGTTTCGCTGGAAGCCGCATAGGCACCTTCCTTCTTGCCGATGATGATTGGAGTACGTCCCCAACTGTCGCGCGCACAGATGATGCCATCCTCGGTAAGGATCATCATGGTGCAGGAACCTTTGATGTGATGGAAAACGTTTTCGATACCTTCTCTGAAGGTTTTACCCTGAATAATGAGCAGAGCCACCAACTCAGTAGGATTGGTACTACCCGAAGACATTTCAGCAAAGTGCATGTTCTTTTCGAGCAGAAGCTGAGTAAGTTCATCCTTGTTTACTATCTTAGCTACAGTGCAAATGGCAAAGCGGCCAAGATGAGAGTTCATGATGAGTGGCTGGGCATCTGTATCGCTAATCACACCGATGCCCGATGTAGCTCCTTCAAACTTGTCGAGTGTAGATTCAAACTTCGTTCTGAAGTATGAACTTTCCAGATTGTGGATAGAGCGCACGAAGCCCTTCTCACTACTGTAGGTTGCCAAACCGCCCCGGCGTGTGCCGAGATGTGAGTTGTAATCTGTGCCGTAAAAGAGATCAGCGACACAGCTTTTCTTGGAAATAGTTCCGAAAATGCCTCCCATAAGAGTATAATTCTATGTTATAATTTTGTAATATGGGTGCAAAGATAAATAAAAATCAGAAAATATGCAAGTCTTTTTGCTTTTTTTCTATAAAAACATGATAATGAGGGTAACTTGCTACCCTATTTCGAGAAGAATAAACGGCTACTGAAACGAAAAGCGCTCCGGCAATAATTACCGGAGCGCCATTATATGATTTCCTATGAAATTAATCCAACTTCAGGCTCTTCTTGATAGCCTCGATCTTATCCATTGCAGCAGCTGTGCAGCGGTTGTAGCAACCAGCGCACTTGAATGAAGGATCCTTAACCTCAATATAGAACTTGATCTTAGGCTCTGTACCTGATGGACGGACACTTACCTTGGTGTTGTCATCGCAGAACCACTGGAGTACATTGCTTGTAGCAGGCATATCGAGCTTCTCTACGCTGCCGTCAGCATGCTTAACCTCCAAAGACTGATAGTCCTTCCAGGTTACCACCTTGCTGCCACCCAACTCCTGTGGAGGGTTGGCACGAAAATCTGTCATCATCTGCTTAATCTCGTCAGCACCGGTCTTACCTGGGCGAACTACATTTACTGTGAACTCCTTGCTGAAGCCATACTCTGCATAAATCTGCATCAGGAGGTCGTAGAGAGTCTTGCCCTGATCCTTAGCCCATGCTGCAATCTCGCAAATCAGACAGATAGATGCAGGAGCATCCTTATCGCGTACCTTATCGTATGGCAAGAAGCCGAAGCTTTCCTCACCACCACCGATGTACTGCTGCTTGCCCTCAGAGATAGCAATCTCGCGTGCAATCCACTTGAAACCGGTGTAGCAATCGCGCAACTCTACGTTGTTCTTCTTGGCAATCTCAGCGATAACTTCTGTTGTTACGATGGTCTTTACGAGGAAGTCTGTTGGCTTCAACTTGCCCAACTTCTTCTTGTTCTCAATGATGTAGTAGCAGAACATCATGGCTGTCTGGTTACCGTTGATGATCATCCACTCGCCCTTGTCATCGCGGCAAACGATGGCCAGGCGGTCAGCATCTGGGTCAGTAGCAACCACGAGGTCAGCGTTCAACTTGGTACCGAGCTTCATACCGAGAGTCATAGCCTCTGCATTCTCTGGGTTTGGAGAAACGACTGTTGGGAAGTTGCCATCTACAACCATCTGCTCAGGAACTACATTGATGTTCTGGAAGCCCCAAGAACGCAGACAGAGAGGAACGATGACACGACCTGTACCATGCATAGCTGAATAAACGATGTTGAGGTCTTTCTGACGGTTGATGACATCCTGGTCAATCATAGCAGAATGAACGGCTGTCATGTAGTCGTAATCCATCTCACCACCGATAATCTTGATCTTATCCCAGTTAGCCTCAAACTTCACCTGGTCGATAGTAACCTTGTTTACCTCCTCGATAATACCTGTATCGTGTGGAGCCAGAACCTGAGCACCGTCGCTCCAGTAAGCCTTGTAACCGTTGTACTCCTTAGGGTTGTGAGAAGCTGTTACGTTGACACCGGCCTTTGCACCGAGCTCACGGATAGCGAAAGAAATCTCTGGTGTAGGACGGAGGCTCTCGAAGAGATAAGCCTTGATGCCATTGGCAGAGAAGATGGCAGCTACGGTCTCAGCGAAGAGACGGGAATTGTTACGGCAGTCGTGACCTACCACTACAGAAAGGTTCTCCTCACCTGGGAAAGCCTTGAGGATGTAGTTAGCAAAGCCCTGTGTAGCCATACCAACGATATACTTGTTCATGCGGTTGGTACCTGCACCCATGATACCGCGCAAACCACCAGTACCGAACTCCAAGTTCTGATAGAATGCATCAACGAGAGCAGACTTGTCCTCTGCGTCGAGCATTGCCTTTACTTCCTTACGGGTTTCTTCGTCAAAAGCAGGTGTGAGCCACTGCTGTGCTCTTTCTTCACACTGCTTGATCAATTCTGCGTTATTAGCCATAGTTTGATTATATTATGTTATTAATTAATTCTTATCGAGAAGGATGTGCACGAAAACAATGCATAATTTCTCTATTTGCGTACAAAGTTATATAAAAATTTTGATAAACCAAGCAAGAATGAAGTTTTTTTTGTATTTTTGCACATTGAAATGGAATTGAAAATAGAATAAGGCTCATATTTAGCAATATTATATTGGTAAGATAGCAAAAGTTAAATGAACAAAATATAAAAACAATAGAATATGGAAGTATATTACACGGGCGTCATCATCACCGTATCCACCTTTTTAATAATAGGTATCTTTCACCCTATCGTCATGAAGACGGAATATTATACGGGCACCCGCTATTGGTGGGTTTTCCTCGTTGCAGGCATCATCTGCATAGGAGCTGCCTTTCTGGTTGCCAACGTGCTCTTCTCTGCCATACTGGGCGTAGTAGGTGCTTCATGCCTTTGGAGCATCGGTGAACTCTTCGAACAGAGACAACGCTGCGAGAAAGGCTGGTTCCCGAAGAATCCGAAAAGAATAGGAACAGGATATTACAGGGACGAGAAGAAGTGAAGAACGAAGAAACAACGTTCGACGGACGAAGTGAAAGTCAATTCAAGTGTAAAGTGTATAGGAAGAAAACGCCAACGAAATGAAGACAGAACTCATTCTGGTCGGAAAGACCGTAAACAAGCATTTCATTGCGGGCATCAAGGATTATGCCGAGCGCATCACCCATTATATGCCTTTCAATATAACAACCATTCCTGAGCTCAAGAACACCAAGAGTCTCAGCGAACAGCAGCAGAAGGAACGGGAAGGAGAACTGATTCTGAAACTCCTCCAGCCTTCGGATACGGTGGTGCTGATGGATGAACATGGACAGGAATTCCGAAGCATCGAGTTTGCCAAATGGATAGAGCGCAAGCAGGCCACGGCAAGAAGGCTCGTCTTTGTCATCGGCGGTCCTTACGGTTTCTCACCGTCTGTCTACGACCGCGCCAACGAGAAGATTTCCCTCTCCAAGATGACCTTCTCGCATCAGATGGTGCGCCTTATCTTTACCGAGGCGCTCTATCGCGCATGTACTATTATAAAAGGTGAACCTTACCACCATGAATAAAGGGTAAAAAGGTAAAAGGGTAAAAGGGTAAAAAGAGCCTTTCCCCCTTGCGCCCCCGTCCCCAGCGATTCCATCGCTGGTCCCCTAATCTTAAAAGAAGAAAGAATATGCCAAAAGATAAATATATAGAAATAAAAGGGGCAAGAGCCAACAACCTCAAGAATATCGATGTGAAGATACCTCAGGGCAAGTTTGTTGCCATTACGGGTGTCTCGGGATCGGGAAAATCATCGTTGGCTTTTGATACCTTATATGCTGAGGGCCAGCGCCGCTATGTGGAGTCGCTCTCTTCGTACGCACGCCAGTTTCTGGGACGTATGAGCAAACCGGAATGTGATTTCATCAAAGGATTGCCACCTGCCATCGCCATCGAACAGAAAGTGATTTCGCGCAACCCACGATCTACCGTGGGCACCAACACCGAAATCTACGAATACCTGCGACTGCTCTACGCACGCATCGGAAAAACCTATTCGCCTATCAGCGGACAGGAGGTGAAACGCCATACTACCGAAGATGTACTCGCCTGTACCCGACAGTATTCCCAGGGTACCAGGTTTGTCATCCTCGCCCCTATCCACGTCATCGAAGGGCGCAGTCTGGGCAAACAGCTGGAGATGTACAACCAGGAAGGTTACGCGCGTATATATATAAAAGGTGAATTCGTGCGCATCGAAGACTTCATGGAGCAGGCTGACAAGGATCTGCTGGAAGTAAGCGGCGATAAACTGAGAAAGAGAATGCAGCAGAAGGATGAAGAAATCTTCCTGGTCATCGACCGTGCTTCGGTAAGCGATGAGAAGGATGATATCAGCCGACTGATGGATTCTGCCGAAACTGCCTTCTATGAAGGCGATGGAGCCTGCCGCCTCGTCTTCCTGCCAAGCAACATCTGCTACGACTTCTCTACCCGGTTCGAAGCTGACGGCATGCAGTTTGAAGAGCCTACCGACAACATGTTTGCCTTCAACTCCCCTCTCGGAGCCTGCCCTACCTGCGAAGGTTTCGGCAGCATAATAGGCATCGATGAGAAACTCGTCATCCCGAACACTTCGATGAGCGTATATGACGGATGTGTGGTTTGCTGGCGAGGCGAAAAGATGGGTATGTGGCTCAAGGAATTCATCCGCAGAGCTGCAGAATACGACTTCCCTATCTTCAAGCCTTACTTCGAACTGACTCAGCAGCAGAAGGACTGGCTGTGGCACGGTCTGCCTGGCGAGAAGAAACGCAAACAGCAGGAAAGGGTGAGCATCGATGAGTTCTTCAGAATGGTAAAGGAGAACCAATACAAGATACAATACCGCGTGATGTTGAGCCGATTCCGTGGAAAGACTATTTGTCCTGACTGCCATGGTACCCGACTCAAGAAGGAAGCCAACTATGTGAAGATTGGCGGAAAGAGCATCACCGAACTGGTTGAGATGTCGATTGTGAACCTGAGCGAATGGTTCAAGAAACTGGAACTCTCTGAGCATGAGAAGGAAATCAGCAAGCGTCTGCTCACCGAAATCACCCACCGCCTGCAGTTCCTCCTGGATGTTGGTCTGGGTTATCTTACGCTCAACCGACTCTCCAACACCCTCTCCGGCGGTGAGAGTCAGCGCATCAACCTGACCACCAACCTGGGCTCATCGCTCGTGGGTAGCGTATATATCCTCGACGAACCTAGTATCGGACTCCATAGCCGCGATACTGCCCGACTGATTAAGGTGCTGAAAGAACTGCAGCAACTGGGCAATACGGTGGTTGTGGTAGAACACGACGAAGAGATTATGCGGGCAGCCGACTATCTCATCGATATCGGTCCCGATGCCGGCAGACTGGGCGGAAGAGTGGTCTACGCCGGTCCGTCATCAGAATATTCTACCACCGATAAGGCTGAACAGGAAAAGCTGCTGGCTGAATATCCGGAGAGTTATACCATCAAGTACCTTACCCACAACGAGGAGATAAAGGTGCCAACGAGCCACCGTGCCTGGAACCAGTATATCGAAATCAAGGGAGCCCGGATGAACAATCTGCGCGGCATCGACGTTAAGATACCGCTCAATGTATTCACCTGTGTAACCGGCGTATCAGGCTCAGGCAAGAGTTCGCTCATCAAGGGAATCCTCTATCCTGCCATGCGTCGCCGTCTGGACCTCGTAGCAGATGCACCAGGCGAATATGCATCGATGGAAGGCGACTGGAAGAGCATCAGTCATGTAGAGTTTGTTGACCAGAACCCTATCGGAAAGAGTACCCGCAGCAACCCTGCCACCTATCTGAAGGCGTACGATGCAATACGTGCCCTCTTTGCCAACCAGCCACTGGCTAAGCAGATGGGATTCACGCCCCAGTACTTCTCTTTCAATACTGAAGGCGGAAGATGCGAGGAATGTAAGGGTGCGGGATATGTTACCATCGAGATGCAGTTTATGGCAGACCTCACGCTGACCTGCGAGGCTTGTAAGGGCAAGCGTTTCAAGCACGACATCCTGGATGTTCGCTATGGCGGAAAAGACGTCAATGATGTGCTGAACATGACGGTAAACGAGGCCATTGAGTTCTTCAGCGATGAAAAGCTGCAGCGCAACGAGGGTGACTTTGACAACTGCCGTATCATCGTAAACCGCCTGAAGCCGCTACAGGATGTAGGTCTGGGTTACATCAAGCTCGGTCAGAATTCAAGTTCGCTTTCGGGTGGTGAGAATCAGCGTGTAAAGCTCGCCTTCTTCATAGGTAAGGAGGAACAGGAGCCTACGCTCTTCATCTTCGACGAGCCTACCACGGGTCTTCACTTCCACGACATCAAGCGCCTGCTCCATGCCTTCAATGCCCTGATAGAAAGGGGTCATTCGCTGGTAGTGATTGAGCACAATCTGGATGTCATCAAGTGTGCCGACTATATCATCGACCTCGGTCCTGAAGGCGGCGATAAGGGCGGCAATCTTGTTGTTGCCGGAACTCCGGAAGAAGTAGCTGCCTGCAAGGCAAGCCTTACCGGAAAGTTCTTGCGTTAAATTGAAGTTTCAGGGCGTGTGGCGATAAACTTGCGAAACGTCGAAAAAAATACGATATCAGTGGAATCCGACAACCGCCGGATTCCACTTTTTAATTTAAAAAACCAATTCAAAAGAATTATTTATTATAAAAGTAACCATCATCGAAGGCTGCTTCGATAAGGCGTTGCTTCACTCGGGCATATTCTGCCGAGTCTTCGATAAAGTACCGAAGAGCAGAAACAATCCTCACATAAACACTGAGCCGATAATCGCCCTTACCCTTTTAGATTGCAAAAATGTTTTCCTTATGCATCCCAGCATAATACATCAGATCAGAACCAGATACATGATGGTTCTTCATCTCTTCACTCAGAACAACACCGAAACGGCTGTTGTCTGCTTCAAAATTAACAATCTTCATTCTTTTAAAATTTTTAAAATGTTTATAATTATTGTATACGAGTTCCTGCTACGGGAACTCTCTTTTATTTTCTTTTTAGTATCTTTGCACCATGTATTACAGATCCAACAATCTGCATACCTATAAAAGAACGTATAACCGATACATATATTGTATAACAATATAAAATTTTTAGGAGATGATGAACATCAGTACATTCATTAACATGGCCAGCAAGATTCCTTCACCTGGCCAGTTGGAAGGCCTGGTAACCTTCATGAAGGAAGATGAGAAACTCAGGTTTTTCACCGAGTCTTACCGGAAAACGGGGAATAAGTCGTACAAGCACGATGCACCCCTCTTCGCCGTAGCCTGCATCTTCGAAGGCGGAAAAGGCAAGGACAACATCCGGAGCCTCACACATCTGTCGCTGGTCGACTTCGACCACATCACAGAAAAACCGGATGACGGCACCCTGCGCTCGCTCAAAGAGAGAATCTGCCACGATGCCCACACCCTGCTCTGCTACGTTACCATGAGCGGCAACGGACTGCGCGTCATCTACCGCTACGAAGGCGATGATTATCCCGCCGCCTTCGCCATGGGAAACGACTACTATGCGCATCTCATCGGCAAGGAAAGCGATCCGCTCTGCAAGAACATCACAAGGCTCAGCGGACTCGCCTACGACCCCGAAGTCTATTTCAATCCTGAAGCCACAGCCTTCAGCGCCGAGGAAATCAGCCATTTCCATTCCGCTACGCTCAAGACCGCCCAGAAGAAAAAGAAACAGGAACGCATCGCCGACTACTACGAGCAGATCGTCAAACCCAAGCTGGAAAACGAAAAGATCAGGTACGAACCCGGCAACCACAACCAGTATGTGATGCGGGTGGGCTACATGATGGCTAAGAAGCGGTACGACAGGAAAGAAGCCACCCAGTGGGCTATCAGGCAGTTTCCCGAATACGACGACGTAGAACAGGTGTTCAAATCGTGCTACGACAACACCACTCACCCACAGAAGATGAAGGCTGAAACCGGAAAGATTCCCTATGCCACCGTAGATGAAATCAAAGACTTCCTCGACGGGCATATCAAACTCCGCTTCAACCTCATCACCCTGCGCTACGAGTATCTGAAGGAGAAATGGCGAATCCTCCAGGACCGCAATCTGAATACGCTATGGAGCAACATGTCGCTAACCGCAAGGGTGAGCAAGAGCGACATGATCAATGTCATCGAGAGCGACTATAGCCCGCCCTACAATCCCTTCACCGATTATCTGGAGAATCTCCCACCCTGGCAGGAAGGCGACAAGGACTATATTGCCGAACTCGCTGCCACGGTAAAGATGAAGGGAGACCCCGTGATGCCCTTCTGTGAAGCCCTCAGGAAATGGCTCGTGGCGATGATAGCAGGATGGATAGACGAAGGTGCCGTAAACAATGTCATCCTGGTATTCATCGGCAGACAGGGCGCCTACAAGACCACCTGGTTCAACTATCTTCTGCCGCCGGAACTGAAGCAATACTTCTATACGAAGGCGAATGCCAGGCGCATGACGAAGGATGATATCATCGCCCTTTCGCAGTATGCACTCATCTGTTATGAAGAGCTCGACACGATGAGTCCATCGGAACTGAACCAGCTGAAGGCTGTGGTAACGATGCAGTATACCAACGAAAGGGCGGCATACGGCCATTATGCCGAGCAGCGCAAGCATATCAACACCTTCTGCGGCACGGGCAACAATCCCGAGTTTTTGAGCGACCCTACCGGTAACCGTCGCTGGCTGCCCTACGAGATAGAGAGCATCCTCTCACCCCGTGAGCATCCGTTCAATTACGAAGGCATCTACGCCCAGGCTTACGCCCTCTACAAGAGTGATTTCCGCTACTGGTTCACCGATGAGGAGATAGAAAAGCAGAACCGGCACAACCGCGCTTTTGAGGCGCCCAGACTAGAACAGGAACTTGTGGATCTCTACTTCCGAAAGCCAACGGAGGCGGAGACAGGGGAGTTCGTGTCCATAGCCAGAGCGATGCAGATCATCAGTTGCAACATCTCCCAGAAGCTGAACAGTTCGAAACTGGGCAAGGCTTTCAATGATCTCGGATTCGAAAAGATGCGCACCAAGCACAGCCGTGGTTACAGGGCAATCGTCCGTACAGCCGAGGAAATCAAGGCTTACCAGGTATCCGTCTGCATCAACCCACCGCAATGCGATGATGATGCCCCGTTCTAGCCGTTCCTCCAAACCTTCGGTTCCATCCGGTTCAGGGTGACAGGGTGACACGGTGACACGAGTTTTTCAACATTTCGCCTCGCACGCGGGCAGGCAGGAACTTTCGGCCTGATTTTTCCTGCCTGCCCGCGCGAGAGTAAATCTTCAGAATTCCCTGTCACCCCTGTCACCCTGTCACCCGGAAGCCAGTTACTTCCGAAACGGAAACCAAGGACTTACGGTGCAAAAGTCAGAGACTTACGATGCAAAAGTCAGTAGCTTATGAACCGCAACTCAATCATAAACCCCTTAAAAAATCAAACAAAACTATGGATTTAAGAAGTTATACCAAGCAAGAGCTAGCTCTTCTGTATTTTCCCGATGCTACTCCAGCAGTAGCCAGTGCTCACCTGATGCGATGGATCCAGCGCATCCCCGACCTTCTCCAGAAGCTCGCCGCCACCGGTTACGGCAAGAACTGCAAGGAGTTCACCCCGATGCAAGTCTCCTACATTCTCTACTTCCTCGGTGAGCCCTAACCCTGTTCCGTCTAATCTGAAAATGAGCCAACAAAAGGTACTTCTAACTGAAGACATCATACAATAGGAAAAAGGGTCTATACACCCTTTTGTCGAGGTGTATAGACCCTTGGAACAACCGCAGAGTATGGGTTGATAATTATGCCAGATATTTTGTAGATCCATTTGGCATAAACCAAAACACAATACTATGCAGGATCACAATCTTCACCAGTGAATCGAACCTGCTCATAGCCTTCTGGCAATGGGTTAGACCCAGCTAATAGAACACAGGAATTTTCCAACTCAACTACAGTGATTGATGGTTTCTGATAATTCTTTTTCATATTCCTTACTTTTTAAATTTTACATATCTATTTCACATATTTTTTGCCATTTTTGATATAGATGCCATGAGTAGGCTCTTTGCTGAGCTTACGACCTTGCAAGTCATATATACCATTTAGAGATGTGTTATCAGCCTCATTGTTGGTTATAACTTGGATGCCCTTTATGGCAGTTGTTGCTCCCTCGCCGACCTCATCTATGCTGATAGAACGGGATTTTGATGCCTGTGACATGTTAGAACTATTACGATTACTTACCGTAAGATACCAACGCTGTGCACCAACTTCGGTAGAAGGGTTTAACGGAGCTATGAGTCCTTGCTTGTTGAGAGCATATACGGCAACTGATGATTCATCCTGACCTAATCCACTTTGTGGAGTGTAGATGCCAGTGAAGTTATACTTGCGAGTCATGCTCATGCAGTAGTATGTCTTCGATTCTGCCTTATGCAACTTGACATTATTGATAGTGATAGTCTTGCTTCCGCTATCTTTTGTTCTCAACAAGTATGGGGTGTTAGCCTCAAACTCTCCAGATGTAGCCTTCTTCACTTCGAGTACCGTCTCATAGCCGCTGCCATCTTTCTTCTCGTACTCATGGAAATTGTTGATGCTTGCCACGGTGATGCCGTTGTCTGTCCAGTCTGTAGCCTGAGTCTCGAAAGGCACGTACACAGCCTGCCACTGGTCTGCGCCGAGATAGTTGCGTGTATTTCAGCGTTGGGGCAGTGAAGTCCACAGGGCTGTCGTAAGCCGCATTGTCATTGATGTCAACAGGCTCGGCTGCCTTGTATGAACCGTCAGACTCCGCTGTTAGCTTAATAATGTTGTCTTTGTTGCCACAGAAGTCCTTGATGTACTTTGTTCCATCTTTTAATTGTGGCATATAGCGCATTCCTCGCTATAAAGATTTGACGTTCCTTCATCAGCCTTTTCTGCCATCTGATAGTTGTGAGACAACTTGTCGCCTTCTGGTTTGTTTGCATATTCACCAATACGGGTTGTCCCGTCGCAAGAGAAGAGGGGTGCTTTATATACAGTATTGTGGTCAGTGGATTTCAAGACTGGATAAGCGTCAGCATTCTCATCCAACTTCTGATACCATGCCAAGGTGCTTTCTTCGGTAGAAACAGATTTGGAGCCATTAAGTAGCCATGCCACCTCGCCACTTTTAAACCGATCTTTGGACATTTCCACTGCCTTGCCATTCTCATCATCCTTTCCTCCTATACCGCCTTTACCGTCTGCGACTGTGCCACTAAGATAATAGCAATTTGTTATTGGACCTTCATAGTTATCGCCGCACACGCCGCCGATATTAAGAACATCATAATCACCTGTTCCGCTGACAGTGCCTTCATTAAAGCTGTTTTCTATTATTCCGCCTTTTTCATTATATCTTCTTTCATTATATCCGCACACGCCGCCTATTGTTTCTTTTCCTCTGACAGAACCTGTATTTTTGCAATCTTTGACAGTGCCACTGTTATAGCCGCACACGCCGCCTATTCTATACTCGTTTTCTTTGCCAATTACAGTGCTGCTGTTAGAACAGTTTTGGAGTTCGCCAGAATTCGATCCGCACACGCCGCCTATATACGGACAGTTACTGGACTGAAAATATGAATCCGAAACTCCTACGTTGGAAATCTTGCCTTCGGCTCCTATGCAGCCAAACAAGCCAACATACCATGAGTTAGATTTATTGAAATACAATCCGCTGATGGTGTGTCCATTGCCATCAAAGGTGCCAGTATATGCATCATCATCAGAAGAAGATTTACCAATAGGTATCCATTCTATAAAGTCGTTTCCGCTTACCAGATCTTTATTTGGGTCAAGAACGCCCGTATTCACGATAATGTCATCCGTGAGGATTGCATTGGCAGATAAATCCTTTTTGACGCCTGGAAGCGTACCATTCACCAGACCTGCAAACCAATAAAGTTCTTCAGCAGTACCAATTTTATATGGGGTTCCTGCGCCATCACCTTCCGGTATTTTTAGATCAATACTTTTCGCCAACATCATGGTTGGCATAATCATGGTTGTCACGAACAAAAGCATCGTGAAAAGCCATCTCAATTTTACAAAATTCGTTTTCATATTGTTAGTTATTAAATTAATATTTTCTTGTAAAAAAAAATACTTTTGTGCATTCAGCCAAATCTTGACACTATGCAGCGGCATTATCCACCGAAGCACCTATTCTCTCATTGCCGTCAGATATACTGTCATTCCCAGGATGATGACGAAAGACTGTCTGAGAAACAGATAGATATAATATCTTCCTCTCTTGATGAAATCACAGAAGCTGTAGCGAGCCTTGTTGTTTCCATCAAGATATATCCTGTAGTCTTGAACCATGGCATAGCTCATGACTATGGCGAACAGCAGAAGAAACAATGCCACTATAAAAATAGCCTGTTCCTCTTTCGTGAAAGTCTCTATCATATTTTCCATGGTGCAAATATAGTATTTTTTTCGAAAAAAGTGTTGCTTTCCTATAAAAAAGTGTCTATTTTCTATGTTTTAGGTGTCTACTTCCTGCAAGTAGCCCCCCTAACAATTTGTTCCCTTCAGTGATGCGTTTTCCTGGTATTTATCGAAAAATGGTTAATCCTGCATTTTATCCTCTGCGGCTACATTAGGAGCCATTTTCTCCCGCCATTCGGTAGGAGTACAGCCTTCCTTTAACTTGAAAATGCGGTATAGATAGGTTCGGGCAGAGAAGCCACAAAACGTACCTTGGCAAGCCAGAGGCGGAAGGTGAAGTTTAGGCATGAAGTGAAGTAGCGTGTATCCCCCGCCGGCGCACCAGTCTTCCAGTTTCTTTCACTTCTCTTTCCGGAGTCTTTCAGAAAGCTTCGGGTGTAAAGTCTTTTCCTTGTCAGTATATTCAAGTAACTTGCGAAACTATAGTTACCATATACTTCCTTACTGAACTTTCGCATGTTTTGCCCCACACGCCCTGAAAGGGCAGAAGCCCCTAGCCCAGGGCATCGCCCTTTCAGGGCGTGTGGGGTAAAACTCGCGAAACTTGAATAAGATTCAAGCAAATGATGATTGATTATAATGGGCTTATAAACTCCAGAAAAAAAGAATCTATGAAAAAGTATGATAAAACATGAGCAAGTATGAGCAACTGTGAGTTGACCCCTCACCGATTTCGTATCTTTGCATTGTGGTTCAGAGATAACATCTCATACCACCAAGAGGCAATGCGCAGCGCCCCCTACAACACAAACACAATTTATTAACCTTAAAATGAAGACACTATGATTCTGTACACATTGAAGAAGTATGTCAACGAGAAGTTGAGCGCCGCTTACGGCAAGTTTTTCGCTTACCCTGTAATCACCCAGACCTATGGTCTTGATGAACTCGCAGAGCACATGGAAAGTCACAACACCCCGTTCTCAAAGGGAGCCATCAAAGGTATGCTCACCGACATGGTGAGCTGCGTAAGAGAACTGGTTCTGCAGGGTATCGCCGTGAAGATTCCCGACCTCGCCATTTTCAGCATCGGCATCAAGAACAAGGAAGGTGCTGCCTCCGAGAAGGAGTTCAGCATCACCAAGAACATTGCCGGACTGAAGCTCCGTGCCCGTGGCACCGGTGAGTTCAAGGCAAACAGTCTGAACCTCGATGTATCCCTGAAGAAGGCTACAGCCGTAACAGGAGATGTTACTCCACCAGACGGCGGTAAGGACAACACAGGCGATACTACCCAGGGTGGCGGTACAAACCAGGGTGGCGACTCAACCCAAACTGGCGGATCAGGCAACACCGAGAGCAGCGGCTCCGATGGTAGCGACGGCCTGGAGTAACCCCCTCGCCAGTAGATGAAGAAAGAAGGTTTGAGACAGGATGCAGTCCGGGATTCGGCTATAGCACCCCCGGCTATTCATCAATATAGCAAGCATCATTGAAACACGCGCTATCAAGCCCATCTGCTCATCCTGTCAGCCTTCCTTCTCCAGTATCGCCCGGATATAGGAAATCCGAGCCCCCAATCCATTTATTAACCTTAAAAATCAAATGAAAATGAAAAGAGAAACACTCAAGAAAATTCTGAATTTCGTCATTACCGTTCTCACCGCCGTAGCCTCTGCCTTTTGTGTGCAGAGCTGCCAGTAGTATCAACCCTTTAAAGATTCAGCACTATGAAAAACACAAGAAAAATATCACTTATTGTCATTCACTGTTCAGCCACACGCGTCACGCAGGACTTCACCTTCGAAAAGCTCGAAGCCTGTCATTTAGCCCGTGGTTTCCGCAGCATCGGTTATCACTATTACATCACGAAAGACGGCGTCATCTATCCCGGCCGTCCCGAGTCAGAAATCGGCGCCCACGCCCGCCATTTCAATGCACACAGTATCGGCATCTGTTACGAAGGCGGTCTCGACGCCGACGGCAATCCGGCAGATACCCGTACGAAGGCTCAGAAGCAGTCGCTCCAGAATCTCCTGACGAGTCTGTGCGTAGACTATCCCGAAGCCGAGATCCTAGGTCATCGTGATCTCCCGAACGTCCACAAGTCCTGTCCCTGCTTCAGTGTTCAGGCTTGGCTGAATGAAATCAAATTCCACATTTAGCCCTCTATTCAGTTGATATTGTTCATACTTTATTATTTTTTCTACTCTCTCCCCCAATCTTAAGTGATTAAGGTTGGGGGATTTTTTGTTCAGGAATCTGCAAACTTCTTCATAATGAGGAGTATTGCGCCCCCACTTTTCCACAGAAAAGAAGGCTGTAACATGAAATATAAGGCATAATTGTTTTAAATAATGTAAAAAAGTAACGTAATACTAAACTTTATATGTACTTTTGCATCGAATTAAATAAAAATAAGAAACAAATTAAAGAGAAAATATAAAGAAAGAAGAAAGGATATGAAGATGAAAAGAATCATATTGACACTCACTATGCTGGTGGCTCTTGTAGCTACTGCATCTGCTCAGGCAGAGATTAAGTTCGACAAACTGATACACAACTTCGGTTCGTTCGAAGAGTCAAACCCGGTACAGAAGGCTACCTTTACCTTCACCAATGTGGGCAACAAGCCTTTGATTATCAACCAGGCTATTGCCAGCTGCGGCTGTACCATACCTTCTTACACCAAGAAGCCTATCGCTCCAGGCGAGAAGGGACAGATTAGTGTTACCTATAACGGCAAGGGCATGTTCCCTGGTCATTTCAAGAAGAGCATCACCGTCCGTTCTAACGGCAATGTAGAAATGTCACGTCTCTATATAGAAGGTGTTATGACAGAAAAGAAATAATCTAGCTCAATACATATTTAAAAGTAAGCATGATTTTCTATTTCTCCGGAACTGGAAATACCAAGTGGGCAGCAGCCAGACTGGCAGCGGCTACACACGAAGACTTGATTCCTATCGCCCCTTATATGCGGGCGGATGATTCAAGCCACAATATAGCCGAGCCGTTTATTCTGAAAGAGAATGAACGGCTCGGATTCGTTTTCCCCGTACATGGCTGGAGGGTTCCACGCCTTGTAAGGGAGTTTATCAGGAAGATGAAGATACGGAGAGAAACTCCTGATGCTACTGCTGAAGACAAGGAGACGTTCAGAAAGCATCCTTTCGCCTATTGCGTCTGTACTGCAGGCGACAGCATCGGACTCACCATCGAAAACCTCAACGATACGATTGCGCTGAATGCATCGCTTCAGGCATTGGGCATCACGGAGGTTTCTGCTTCCTACTCGCTCATCATGCCGGAATCTTATGTAGGACTTCCTTTTATGGATGTTGATCCGAAGGAGCGCGAAGTTCGTAAGAAATCGAAATCGGCACAGGAACTGGCGGTTATCTGCGAAGAGATATTCGACAGAAAAGAGGGCGTGAACCGTCTGGTAAAAGGTCCTATCCCCTGGTTCTTCACCAAGGTTGTGGGCGGATTCTTTGAGAAGGTGCTCATCACCGACAAGCGGTTTCATGTGGAGAAAGACAAGTGCGTGAAGTGTGGCATCTGTGCCAACGTCTGTCCTGTAGGCGATATCAAGGGCGGTCATAGAGAATATCCAGAATGGCTGCATCACAAGGATTGCCTCACCTGCTTTACCTGCTATCACCATTGTCCGCATCACGCCATCGAGTTTGGTCACCAGACTCAGAAGAAAGGACAATACTTTTATAAATAATCCCCCATCTACCCTAACTATTTATGAAGAAGACAATCATCTCTCTGGCGCTCGCCTTCCTGGGCATCGCCAATCTCTATGCCGTAAAGGCTAAACCGGGCATCGCCAAGATTATGCTGGCTGATGGAACCGTAGCATGTGCTACCCTGCATGGCGACGAAACCTTCCACTACTACATGCTGCTGAACGGTACGCCCCTGCGGGAAACCCAAGACGGAAAATACGAAAAGATAACTGCCGAAGAGCTGGACACCCGAAAGACCCGTGCTTTCTCTTCAGAGAATCTTACAAGAGCTTCAGAAATAGGAACCGTGAGCCCAAGCTATTTCCCTCATAAGGGAAGTCCGAAGGCATTGGTACTCCTGGTGCAGTTTCAGGATGTGAAGTTCAAGAGTAAGGATCCGGTTGCAACATTCAACCATTACCTCAACGGAAAGAAGGGAGAAGCTATGCCTGAGGCTGATAAAGAAGTGTTTATCACCGACATGCCTTACTGCCAGAACTATGGCAGCGTACAGCAGTATTTCGCTGACATGAGCGATAACCTGTTTATACCACAGTTTGATGTAGTGGATCCTGTTACGGTAAGCAAGAATTCAGCTTATTATGGCAAGAACGGACGTGACGACGGAAGTGACACCAACTTTCCTCAGATGATTAAGGAAGCCTGCCAGCAGGTAGACGGCAAGGTTAACTTTGCCGATTACGACAGCGATGGCGACGGATATGTTGACCTCGTATATGTAATCTACGCCGGCTATTCTGAAAGTATCGTAGGTAATTCAGGCGATTGTCTCTGGCCGAAATCGGGTACCGTAGGAGTGGGAACCTATGACGGGAAAACAGTATCCCGGTACGGCATTAACAACGAGCTGAACAATAAGCCTGCAGATACCCAAGACGGCAAATACTACATCAATGGTATCGGTCTCTTCTGCCATGAATTTTCGCATACCCTCGGTTTGCCAGACATCTATCCGACCAACGAAATCACTGAGCACAACCAGAGTCCTGAATATTGGGACGTCATGGATACGGGCAATTATCAGGCTGACGGCTATCAGCCTATCCCTTATTCACCATGGGAGAAGAGCATCGTAGGATGGAAACAGCCTACCCTCCTTTCTGATACCGAGGCGAAGCAGATAAAGCTGGAACCATACGACAAGGCATCGGATGCATACAAGATTATAGCCAACAGCCAGGGCGAATACCTGCTGCTGCAGAATATCAGAAACGAGGGATGGTACAAGGAGGCGCTGGGTTACGGATTGCTGGTATGGCGCATCGACTACGATGATTTGCCATCGGTTAACCTGGGGGATAATCCCAACAACACGACAGGTAAGCCAAGGGTCATGATTGTTCCTGCAGACGGAATGGTATACAACAGCTATAATAGAACTGTCAGCGACAATGATATTATCACGAGTCTTCAGAACGACCCGTTCCCAACCTACAAGGCGGGCTCTGCTACAGAGTACGAGGTGAACAGTCTGACCAGTATCACCCTGAACAACAGTGTTGATACGAGTCATCCGCTCTACAACATCACAAAGGATGAAGCAACCGGTCTGGTAACCTTCGATTATCTCAAGAACTTCTCTCCTACCGGAATCTCTTCGGTCATCATCGGTAAAGACAGACCGACAGCCTATTTTGATCTGGAAGGCAGAAAGGTTTCCGTTCCACAAAAGGGCAAGATTTATATTACCAGCAAGGGACAGAAGATAGTATACTAACTATATAAACAATGAGGGTGTGTCATTAAACATGACACACCCTCTTATTATTTTAATATATTCTAGGACCGAAGATGGTAGTACCTACACGAACCATCGTGCTGCCGTGCTTGACGGCAATATGATAATCGTGACTCATACCCCAGCTACGCTCGCAGAAAGCATCATCATCAGTAAAGTATCTGGCCTTTATCTCATCAAAGAACCGGGCAGCCTCATCAAACTCCTGAGCAATCTGCTGCTCATCGTCTGTATTAGATGCCATCATCATGATGCCACAAATCTGCACATGCTTCATCTCCCGCCATTCGCCTGCCTCAAGGAGTTCGCGGCAAGCATCAAGAGAAAGACCCGATTTGGTATCTTCCTCAGCCAGATGAAGTTCCAGAAGAACCTTCACCACACGATTGTGCTTGGCAGCCTGCTTCTCAATCTCCTTGAGAAGTTTCAGACTGTCTACCGATTCAATCATCGAGATATAAGGTGCGATATACTTCACCTTATTGGTCTGCAGATGACCAATGAAATGCCACTCGATGTCCTCAGGCAGCGAAGCCACCTTCTTGGCGAGTTCCTGCTCATGACTCTCGCCGAAGATACGCTGTCCTTCAGCATAAGCCTCCTCGATATACTCGTTGGGATGGAACTTGCTGATAGCAACGAGACGGACACCGGCAGGCAAGCTGCCCAGCACCTCATGGAGATTTCCTTTTACATCATACATAGTTCAATTATTTTTGCTCCTCGTATTCAGGCACATCATTCTTCTCCTCTTTCTTCTCGTTAGGAGCATGGTGCTCAAATACATCCATCAGTTTGGTTTCGTTCAAACCAACCACATCATAATCTATCATGGTCTTGCCCATCACCTCATCAATATAACGGAGGGCACGGGCGAGAGACTTAGCCTGAACAAGATAGGTAACATTGCTGCGCTTCTCCTTCTCACTCTTCTCATCAATTGTAATGAACTGGAGTTTAGCCTTATACCACTTATCATCATCATCCACATCGCTGAAGAAGATTTCGCCGTAGCCAGCCTTACCGATACCGCTCACCTTCAACTCGCCGCTTACATAAACCGACATCTCATCGATGATGGCGCTCTCAGCCTCGGTAAAGCTCAAAGCATCTACTACGTATGCTTCAGAAACAACCTTTTCTGAACCATCCTCCATTGTCTTCTGATATTTCACTTTGGTCTCAAACCATGTACTTGTTCTACTTCTCATATTTTTCTTCTTACTTATTTTTAATTAATTAGTATAATCTTATAACATTTCTTGAAATTAAGTGCAAAGTTATAAAAAAGAAAGCAAAGAGCGACATATTTAAAGAGTTTTTAATCAAAAAATAAAATTTAACCGAAAGTTATTCTCAATTCTCATCTAATTTTCTTATCTTTGCAGCCGAATAGCGTAAATTGAAAAGACCAGAAGGTCATAGAATTCAATTTTCGATACGGATAATTAATAGAAAGAAACAATATTTTAAGATGCCAGAAATATCTGTACGCGGTCTTGAAATGCCAGAGTCACCTATCAGAAAGTTGGCTCCTCTGGCTGCCGCAGCAAAAAAACGTGGAGTAAAGGTATATCACCTCAACATCGGTCAGCCTGACCTTCCAACTCCTCAATGTGGCCTAGATGCCTTGAAGCATATAGACCGCACGGTCTTGGAGTATTCTCCAAGTCAGGGCTATCTCAGCTATCGCGAGAAGCTTGTAGATTACTATAAGAAATTCAACATCAACGTAACTGCCGATGATATCATCATTACATCGGGAGGTTCTGAGGCTGTACTCTTCTCTTTCATGAGCTGCCTCAACCCTGGCGACGAGATTATCGTACCAGAACCTGCTTACGCTAACTATATGGCGTTTGCCATCTCTGCGGGTGCCAAGATCCGTACCATCGCCACAACGATAGAAGAAGGTTTCTCCCTGCCTAAGGTGGAGAAGTTTGAGGAGTTGATCAATGAGCGCACCCGTGCCATTCTGATCTGCAACCCTAACAACCCTACGGGCTATCTCTATACCCGCAGAGAGATGAATCAGATTCGTGACCTGGTGAAGAAGTACGACCTCTATCTCTTCTCTGATGAGGTTTACCGTGAGTATATCTATACCGGCAGTCCTTATATCAGTGCGATGCACCTGGAAGGCATCGAGCAGAACACGGTTCTCATCGATTCTGTTTCGAAGCGTTACAGTGAGTGCGGTATCCGTGTGGGTGCCCTCATCACCAAGAATGCAGAAATCCGCAAGGCGGTGATGAAGTTCTGCCAGGCCCGTCTCTCTCCTCCACTGATCGGTCAGATTGTAGCCGAAGCTTCTCTGGACGCTCCTGAAGAGTACTACCGCGATGTATACGATGAGTATGTAGAGCGCCGTAAGTGCCTGATAGACGGCTTAAACCGCATTCCGGGCGTATACTCTCCTATTCCTATGGGAGCCTTCTATACCGTAGCCAAACTGCCTATCGATGATTCAGAAAAGTTCTGCCGCTGGTGTCTGGAGGAATTCAACTACGAGGGCGAAACCATCATGATGGCTCCAGCCTCCGGTTTCTATACGACTCCTGGAGCCGGCCACAATCAGGTTCGTGTAGCTTACGTCTTGAAGAAACACGATCTGGAGCGTGCTCTGGTGGTTCTGGGTAAGGCACTTGAGGCTTATCCGGGAAGAGTGGAAGACGAAGGACTGTAAGAATGTGAAGAACGAAGAGTGAAGAATACAACAGCTTCACTAATCATAAAGTTCAAAGATCAAAATTCAAAGTAAAGATGAATTTTCCTCTATTTATAGCAAAGAGATTATATAGCGATCAGGGCGATAAACGTAAAGTTTCTCGCCCTGCTATTCATATAGCCACTGCAGGTGTTGCTATCGGACTCGCCATTATGATTATGTCGGTATGCGTAGTGCTCGGATTCAAGCATACCATACGTGACAAGGTAATAGGATTCGGAAGCCATATACAGGTGGCCGACTTCATGACGCTGCAGCAGCAAAACCAGTATCCGGTGGTTATGAACGACTCGATGGTCAACGTACTGAAAAAGATACCTGGCGTAAAACATGTGCAGAAATTTGCCATGAAAGAGGGAATCCTGAAGACGGACAGCGATTTCCTGGGCGTCATGTTCAAAGGTGTAGGGCCTGATTTTGATTCTACCTTTATCCATCAGAACATGATCGAAGGCAGCATCCCTAAGTTTGATGACAAAGCGAGTCATAACCAGATTCTCATCTCACAGCTGATGGCTGGTAAGCTGAAGCTGAAGACGGGAGAACGCATCTTTGCCTACTTCTTTGATGACAACGGAGTGCGTATGCGCCGCTTCACCATCAAGGGTATCTATCAGACCAACCTGAAGAAGTATGATGAGGTAATGGTATACACCGATCTCTATACTGCCGTGAAGCTGAACGGATGGGAAGAAGACCAGACGAGCGGTGCAGAACTGACAGTAAACGACTTCAACAAGCTCAACGAGACTGAAGATTATATTATTAATAAGGTGAACCGCACGGTAGATCACTATGGAGAAACCTACAGCAGTTCTACCATCAAGGACCTGAATCCAAACATCTTCCAATGGCTGAGCCTGATGGATCTGAATGTCTGGATTATTCTCGGTCTGATGCTGATAGTAGCCGGCGTCACCATGATCAGCGGTCTGCTCATCATCATTTTGGAACGCACCTCCATGATAGGCGTAATGAAGGCATTGGGTGCCCGCAACAAGACCATCCGCCACACCTTCCTGTGGTTTGCCGTCTTCATCATCGGCAAGGGTATGCTTCTGGGCAACGCCATCGCCCTCGGCATTCTTACCCTCCAGTACTTTACAGGCATCATCAAACTCGATGCACAGACCTATTATGTAAGTACCGTTCCGGTAGAATTCAACTGGCTTGCCATCATAGCCCTGAACATTGCTACGCTGCTGATAAGTATCTTCATGCTCGTAGCACCAAGCTACCTGATTTCTCACATCCATCCAGCCAAATCAATGAGATATGAGTAAAATACAGTCTATAACACCACAATATGTAGACTAAAAAGGAAAAAAAACTAATTATTTTATGTAGTTTTTGAAAATAGTGCACATTTTATTTTGCAGTGTGCACTATTTTCATTATCTTTGCACAAAATTTTGTAAATTGTGCAATGAATTCAATACCAAGTTTTAACTCGTATATTGAGAACAGCATTATCAAGAATTGGAATCTGGATGCGCTCACCGATTACAAGGGCGCAACCCTCCAATATCACGATATTGCCAGAAAGATTGAGAAGCTACACATCCTGTTCGAAAACAGCGATGTAAAGAAGGGCGACAAGATTGCCGTCTGCGGAAGAAATAGTAGCCAGTGGGCAGTAGCCTTCCTGGCCATTATTACTTACGGAGCCATTGTCGTACCTATACAGAACGAATTTAAGCCTGAGCAGATTCACAACATCGTGAACCACAGCGAAAGCAAACTTCTGTTCGTTGGTGACGTGGTAGCTACAGAGATAACACCAGAGGAGATGCCTTCGCTAGAAGGAATCATCTATCTTCCGGACAATTCGCTTGTCATCTCGCGCTCTGAGAAACTGACTTATGCGCGCGAGAACCTCAATGCAATGTTCGGACACAGATATCCTAAGTATTTCAGACCAGAACACGTGAAGTATCACGTAGACGATCCTGAAGAACTGGCGATGATCAACTATACCAGTGGAACTACCGGTTTCTCAAAAGGTGTGATGCTCCCATACAGAGCACTTTGGGGTAATCTTGACTACCTCATTGATTCAGTGAAACCAAATATAGGTAAGAACAGTAACATCCTTTCTACCCTTCCGATGGCTCACATGTATGGACTCATGACAGAATTTCTCTTCAATATAGTATTGGGTAACCATATCTTCTTCCTTACCCGTCTGCCGAGCCCAACGCTCATCTCAGAGGCGTTGTCAGAAATCAAGCCAGACATCCTCTATGCGGTGCCGCTTGTAGTAGACAAGATTGTAAGAAAGGAAGTATTCCCACATATCCAAACCAACCGTGCACGACTGCTGATGAACATGCCTGTCATCAATAAGCGCATCAAGGAGAAGGTTCGCGAGTTTGTATTGAGAAAGTTTGGCGAACGTCCTTACGAGGTTGTTGTGGGTGGTGCTCCGCTCAACAAGGAGATAGAGAACTTCTTCATCAGCGTAGGTTTCCCTATCGCAATGGGATATGGTACCACTGAGACTGCTCCACTTATCACCTTTGCCCATCAGGACAACTATGTGGCAGGAAGCTGTGGTGTTGCCGTGAAGCACATGGAGGTAAAGGTTTTGAGCGATGACCCGGAGAACGTAGCCGGTGAACTGGTTTGCCGCGGCATCAATGTGATGAAGGGCTATTACAAGAACCAGGAGGCAACAGATGCCGTAATAGATAAAGACGGATGGTTCCATACAGGCGACCTGGCAACGATGGACGCCGACGGACATATCTTCATAAGAGGCAGAAGCAAGAACATGCTGCTGGGACCTAACGGACAGAACATCTATCCGGAAGAGATTGAGGACAAGCTCAACTCCATGGCTATGGTCAACGAGAGCATCGTAATACAGAGCGATGACAAGCTGGTAGCTCTAGTTCATCCGGATATGGAAGAAGTTAACAACCTCGGCTTTACAGACGAAGACCTGGAGAACATCATGGAGCAGAACCGCAAGGAACTGAACATGCAGATACCTAGCTTCGCAAAGGTGTCACGCATCAAACTTCATAATCAGGAATTTGAAAAGACAGCCAAGAAGTCTATCAAGCGTTATCTCTATCAGAACGCAATCTAGAGACAGGCCCTATCTGCTGACAGACCATCAGCAGATAAGGTCTATCATCAGCAAACGGACTTCAGTACGAGAAAAATATAAAAAAGCAAATCGTTAAATAACAAGAATATGGAGATTCCAAGTTTTAACGCACTAATCCAAAAGAGCATCGTAGACCATTGGGATATGGATGCTCTGACAGACTACAAGGGAGCAACCTTGCAGTACCATGATGTAGCACGCAAAATTGAGAAGCTACACATCATGTTTGAGAACTCTGGTGTAGTAAAGGGCGACAAGATAGCACTTTGCGGTCGAAATAGCGCAAACTGGGCTGTAGCATTCCTTGCTACCCTTACCTATGGTGCCATTGCCGTACCTATCCTGCATGAATTCATGCCAGACCAGATTCACAACATCGTAAACCACAGCGATGCCAAACTGCTCTTTGTGGGTGATGTTGTAGCTACACAGATTGATGCAACGAAGATGCCAGGTCTTGAAGGCATCATCTATATACCGGATTATTCACTTGTCGTTTCACGTACCGACAAGTTGACTTATGCGCGCGAACACCTCAACGAGATGTTCGGTATCAAGTATCCTAAGTACTTCCGCAAAAACCATGTCAACTACTATATGGAACAGAATCCGGATGAGTTGGCTATGATCAACTATACCAGCGGAACTACCGGTTTCTCCAAGGGAGTAATGGTTCCATACCGTGCACTCTGGGGCAATGCAGATTTTGCTGAGGACGTACTGGGTAAGAAGATCAAGCCGGGAGATTCTATCATCAGTATCCTGCCGATGGCCCACATGTACGGCATGGCGTTTGAATTTATCTTCGAATTCATCAAGGGCTGCCACATCTTCTATCTCACCCGCATCCCTAGTCCAGCCATCATTGCCGAGGCATTCGGCCGCATCAAGCCAGCCGTCATTATATCTGTACCTCTGGTTATCGAGAAGATTATCCGCAAGAAGGTATTCCCTAAGATCCAGAACAACCGCATGCGTATGCTGCTCCACATGCCTGTAATCAGCAAGAAGGTGAAGGAGAAGATATGCGACCAGGTATCCAATGCCTTCGGTGGCAACTTCTACGAGGTGATTATCGGTGGTGCAGCCTTTAACCAGGAAGTGGAAAGTTTCCTCCATAGCGTAGGTTTCAAATATACCGTGGGATATGGCGCAACAGAATGTGCCCCTATCATCTGCTACGAGGATTACAAAAACTTCGTACCGGGCTCTTGCGGTAAGGCTGCCCTCCACATGATGGTCCGCATCGATAGTCCTGATCCTGAGAATGTACCAGGCGAAATCCTTGCCAAGGGTCCTAACGTAATGTTGGGTTACTATAAGAATGAGGAAGCTACCAAGCAGACCATTGACGAGAACGGATGGTATCATACAGGCGATCTCGGAACCATGGATGGTGACGGCAACGTCTTCATCAAGGGTCGTAGCAAGAACATGCTGCTCGGCGCAAACGGTCAGAATATCTACCCTGAGGAGATTGAGGATAAGCTCAACTCTTTGGCCCTGGTAGCGGAAAGCGTGGTTGTACAGAAGGGCGACAAGCTCATTGCTCTGGTTCACCCAGACTATGATGAAGCTCAGACCCTGAATCTCGGTACCAACGAACTGGAAGATGTCATGGAGCAGAACCGCCAGGAGCTCAACACCATGATTCCTGCTTACAGCAAAGTATCAGAAATACGTATACATGAAGATGAGTTTGAAAAAACTCCTAAGAAGAGCATCAAGCGATTCCTCTATACGGCAGAGTAAAGTAAGAGGGTGACAGGCTCGCAAATCCGCTAGACGCTTCTCCTGTTCCGCCTTACGGACTCGCGAACCTGTATTATGAAATAAAAAAATGGTGTGACTTCGGTTTTGAAGTCACACCATTTTTTATAAATTATAAATTATAATATAGTATTCGAGCGGATTCTGGACAGCGTTTCCGGAGTCATCTGCAGATAACTTGCGATATAGGTGAGCGGAGCACGCAGAACCACCTGTGGGCTCATTTCGCACAGGCGCTTATATTTATTAGGTGCCGACTCAAATCGCATCAGATCGGCATGAATCTGAGACTGAATCAAACTCTCTTCCAATATTTTACGATAAAGCATCTGGATATTAACATTACGCATAGCAGCCGCCTCCAGCTTCTTCTTCGGTAGCATATACACCAGAGTAGGCTCCAAAGCTTCTACCTGCAAGCGTGTAGGCTCTTCCTTAAAGAGGCTCTCAATGCACATAAAGATGGAATGATCCACACCCAGATGTTCGGTCACCTCCTTGCCATTCTTAAAGTAAAATTGGCGCACCAATCCCTTCTCGATGTACGAGATACCCATGCACTGTTCACCTTCAGGCAAGATCATCTCGCCCTTGCCATACTTGATAGGCTCAAGGATATCTTCCACCACATCGAGTTCATCATGAGTCATCGTACTATATTTACGCGCCAGTTCGCGCGCAATATCACGCTTAGGGGTAATTACTTTAAAGTCTGCCATAATACTTAACCTCCTTTTCCTTTATACTTATATTAATTAGTCGAGTTTGAGCACAGCCAGGAAAGCTTTCTGTGGAACTTCCACATTACCAATCTGCTTCATGCGCTTCTTACCCTTCTTCTGCTTCTCAAGCAACTTGCGCTTACGGCTCACGTCACCACCATAACATTTGGCAGTAACATCCTTGCGCACCTGCTTAACAGTCTCACGTGCCACAATCTTGGCACCGATAGCTGCCTGGATAGCAATATCGAACTGCTGACGAGGTATGAGGTCCTTCAACTTCTCGCACATTCTGCGGCCGAAGCTCACAGAGTTATCGCGGTGAGTCAAAGTACTCAATGCATCTACAGGCTCTCCATTCAACAGGATATCGAGCTTCACCAGGTCGGAATGACGGAATGAATCGATATGATAGTCGAACGAAGCATATCCCTTGGAGATACTCTTCAGCTTGTCATAGAAGTCGATGACGATTTCTCCCAATGGCAACATGAAGTGGAGCTCTACACGGTTTCCACTCACATATTCCTGATTGATGAGTTCGCCTCGTTTATCCAGACAGAGTTTCATGATTGGTCCAATATAATTGGTAGCCGTAATGATGGTTGCCCGGATATATGGTTCCTCAATATGGTCTATCAGCGTTGGGTCTGGCAATCCGGAAGGATTGTGAACCTCTTTCACACCGCCCTGCTTGTCGTATACCATATAAGATACGTTAGGTACGGTAGTGATGACATCCATATTAAACTCACGGTCCAGTCTCTCCTGTACGATTTCCATGTGGAGCAATCCGAGGAATCCGCAACGGAAACCGAAGCCCAAAGCCACAGAACTCTCTGGCGAGAAAGTCAATGAAGCATCATTGAGCTGCAGTTTTTCGAGCGATGCTCGCAGATTCTCGTAATCGCTAGGATCGATAGGATAAACACCGGCAAAGACCATAGGTTTCACTTCCTGGAAACCCGCAATCGCCTTGTCGCAAGGACGGGCGATATGAGTAATGGTATCACCCACCTTTACCTCGGTAGCATTCTTGATACCCGAGATGATATAACCTACCTCACCGGTACCCAATTCCTGGCGTGGAATCATATCCATCTTCAATACACCGATTTCATCAGCATCATATTCCATGCCGGTATTGAAGAACTTCACCTTATCTCCCTTACGGATCACGCCATTCTCTATCTTGAAATAGGCGATGATACCGCGGAAAGAGTTGAATACAGAGTCGAAAATCAAAGCCTGAAGCGGTGCCTTCTCGTCTCCTACCGGAGCAGGAACACGATTAACAACAGCTTCCAGTATATCTTCTACACCCTCACCGGTCTTACCTGAAGCACGGAGAATATCTTCATGCTTACAACCGATCAGGTCTACAATTTCATCTTCTACCTCTTCAGGCATAGCTGAAGGCATATCTATCTTATTGATTACCGGAATAATCTCCAGGTCGTGTTCGATAGCCATATAGAGGTTTGAAATGGTCTGTGCCTGAACGCCTTGAGTTGCGTCAACAACCAGCAGTGCTCCCTCGCAAGCAGCGATGGAACGGGAAACTTCGTATGAGAAGTCAACATGTCCCGGAGTATCGATAAGATTCAGGATATAGGTCTGTCCATCCTTTGCCTTATATTCCATTTGGATAGCGTGACTCTTGATCGTGATACCACGTTCTCTTTCCAAATCCATATCGTCAAGCATCTGTCCTTCAGTAATCTTGATGGTCTGAGTCTTCTCCAGAAGTCGGTCTGCCAAGGTACTTTTACCATGGTCTATATGTGCAATAATGCAGAAATTTCTTATTTTATTTATATTCTCCATATAATTTTCTCTCTTTAGAGTGCAAAGATAGTATTTTTTTTCGTATCTTTGCACAAAATATTGAAAATAATAGAGATTTTTAGATAAAATATAGAAAAATCATGAAGAAAAAGTTGATTTACATCGGTATTTTTGCTTCTTTGCTCGTTTCTTGTACAGAAAGTCTGGAGGACAAAGCGGCTCGTGAAGCCAAGGAATATACTGAAAAGTACTGTCCTACTCCATACGTCAACGACGCCAGGACTGACAGTGCTGCATTTGATAAAACCAAGAAGATATATACATACTATATCTCTTTGAGAAACAAGGCAGATAACAAGAAGGCGATTGATGCCAACAAGGATAAACTCCATAAGATTCAGAAGGAAGCCCTGGACAACAACCCTGGCCTGAAGAAATATAAGGAAGAGCATTTCACCTTCCGTTTCGTATATCATTCGGCTAAGAACCCGAAGGAGGTGTTGCTGGATGATACCTTCAAGTATTAGAAAAGACACGGAGTACCAGTAGTAGAAAAGGCACGGATCACTATAGTAATCCGTGCCTAAAATACTCTTAATATCCCATTTCCTGCAAAGCTGTCGCCAACTGGTCTGGACAGCTTGTAGGCTTATTGCCACAAGTGATACCCTTCAGTCGGGCGATGACCTCCTTTGCCTTCATGCCTTTAATCAAAGCACAAACGCCCTTGGTATTGCCATCGCAGCCTCCGATGAACTGGGCATCCTGTACATTTCCATCTTCATCTATACTGATGCAGATGTATTTTGAGCAGGTGCCATGAGTCTGATAAGTTACCTTCTGCAACTTATCCTGTTTGTCTTGCTGCAACATAATGCTTATTCTGCGTCTGCAGGAATTTCTGGCTTCATGTTGGTATATACAGTCTGAACATCGTCAAACTCTTCCAACTTCTCAACCATCTTGTCGATAGTTTCGCGCTCCTCAGGAGTTACATCCTTCAAATCGTTAGGAATGTAAGTGAACTCAGCACCAGTTACCTCGAAACCCTCAGCCTCCAGATGCTTCTGAATTTCGCCGAAGCTTGTAGGAGCACCATAGATTGTGATTTCGTTGCTCTCCTCATCCTCATCAAACTCATCTTCTACGCCGTAGTCGATCAGGTCGAGAATCATCTCGTCCATATCCAGACCTTCCTTCTTCTTGAATGTGAACACAGCCTTGTGGTCGAAGAGGAAAGACAGAGAACCTGTTGTACCCAAGTTTCCGCTGAACTTGTTGAAGATAGAACGAACGTCAGCAACAGTACGTGTAGTGTTGTCTGTCAAAGTATCAACGAAGACAGCCACTCCGTGAGGACCATATCCCTCGTATGTTACTTCCTTGTAATCGCTGGTATCCTTGCCACAAGCGTTCTTGATGGCACGAGCGATGTTATCCTTAGGCATGTTCTCACGCTTACAGTTAGCGATGATAGCACGCAATGATGGGTTGTTCTCTGGTTCTGGACCGCCAGCCTTCACAGCAATAGCAATCTGCTTACCCAACTTAGTAAATGTCTTGGCCATGTGGCCCCATCTTTTCAGCTTTGTAGCTTTACGATATTCAAATGCTCTTCCCATTGGAATAAAATTTTAAATGTTTATCGTTTGTTTATAATATTATCTTAATTCTGCACTGAGCACCTTCTGCATTATCTCAATTCTGCATTGAGCTTGCCTGTAAGGTTGGCTATGAGCTTCTTCATGATAGCATCTATCTGCTTATCATTCAGAGTCTTCTCCTCATCCTGCAGGATGAAGTTAACTGCATAACTCTTCTTGCCCTCTGGCAAATGCTCACCCTCGTAAACATCGAAGAGAACAACGCTCTTCAGAAGTTTCTTCTCTGTCTGGCGGGCAATCTGCTCAATCTGAGCGAACTCTACATTCTTGTCTACGAGCAATGCAAGGTCGCGGCTCACTGAAGGATACTTGCTGATGTCAGTGTAAGTAAGGTTCACCTTCTTCACTGCCTTCATCAGGTTATCCCAGTGGATATCAGCATAGAATACATCCTGTTCAATATCGAATGCCTTCTTCAACTTCAGGCTCAGGATACCCAGTTCTACCAATACCTTTCCGGCACGGGTCTCGTAATTTACGCCCTTAGAGAAGATGTTATTGTCACTGTGCTTGATAACCACGTTGTTCTGTGGCATACCCACACGGCGGAGAACATTCTCTACCACAGCCTTCAGCTCGTAGATGTTGCTCTGCTCATCAGCATGAGCCCAACTGCCCTCTACGCGCTTACCGGTGATAAAGAGTGACATGTGAGCCTCCTGAGAGTAAGCCTTGATAGGACTCTCCTCGCTCCACTTCTCCTTATTATATATATAGGTGTTACCCACCTCGAAGAACTTCAGGTTCTGGCTCTTATGGTTGATGTTGCGAACCACGCTCTCCAAACCACCGAACAGCATCGTCTGGCGCATCACACCGAGATCAGCACTCAATGGGTTCATCACCTTCACGGTTGTCTCGTTAGGATACTTGTTGAGGTCGAAGTCGGTATAGTAGCTGGCCTTGCTCAGAGAGTTATTGAGAATCTCCATGAAGCCCTCGCCTACCAGCTGCTCTGCCACGAGGTTCTGGCTGTGATAAGCCTTGTCCTCATCGCCCTGAACAGTCAGGGAGCTCTTCAACTGGGTTGGAATCTCCACATTATTATATCCGTAGATACGGAGAATATCCTCTACCACGTCGCAAGGACGTTGAACGTCTACACGATAAGCAGGAACCAGAAGGTCGATACCCTCAGCATCCTCCTTCACAATCTTCATCTCGAGAGATGTAGCAATGTTCTTGATGGTTTCAGCACCAATCTCCTTACCGATGAGGCGATGCGCATATTCATAGTTCAAGCGAACAGGGAAATCCTGTATTGGCTCTGGATATACATCCTTGATCTGCATGGAAATCTTGCCGCCAGCCAACTGCTTGCAGAGGATGGCAGCCTGCTTCAAAGCATAAATCTGTCCGTTTGGATCTACACCACGCTCAAAACGGTAGCTGGCATCTGTGCTCAAACCATGACGGCGAGCGCTCTTGCGGATCCATGTAGGATGGAAGTAAGCACTCTCCAAGACTACATCCTTGGTTGTCTCGTAAGTACCAGAACCCTTACCGCCGAAGATACCGGCGATACACATAGGCTCCTCAGCATTGCAGATGCTCAGGTCGTGCTCACCCAAGGTATGCTCCTCGCCATCGAGAGTAACAAACTTGGTGCCCTCTGGCTGGGTACGAACTACAATCTTATGACCGGTAACCATGTCTGCATCGAAGCAGTGCAATGGCTGGCCGTATGCCATCATGATGTAGTTGGTGATATCCACGATATTGTTGATAGGGCGCAAGCCGATGATGTTCAGCTTATCTTGCAACCACTTAGGACTTTCCTTCACATCACAACCGGTGATGCTTACACAGGCATAACGCTTGCAAGCCTCAGTATTCTGAATTTCAACATCGATAGGAAGATCCTCGTTGTCTACCACAAACTCATCGCAAGATGGGCGATGCAAGCTTGTCTTGTAGCCATTCTGCTTCAACCAGGCATACAGGTCGCGGGCTACACCCCAGTGACCGAGCGCATCAGCACGGTTGGCTGTGATATCAATCTCGATGAGCCAGTCGCTCTCCAGGTGATAATACTCAGCAGCAGGCTGACCTACCGGAGCATCTTCAGGGAGTACGATGATGCCGTCGTGAGAGGTACCTACACCAATCTCATCCTCAGCACAGATCATACCCAAACTCTCTACACCGCGGAGTTTGCTCTTCTTGATGGTAAAACTCTGGTCGCCATCGTAAAGCACGCAGCCCAAATCAGCCACGATAACCTTCTGACCTGCAGCAACGTTAGGAGCACCACAGACAATCTGCTGAGGTTCGTCCTTACCCAAGTCAACGGTTGTAACATGGAGGTGATCACTATTAGGATGCTCCTCGCATGTCAATACTTTACCAACATAGAGACCTTTCAGTCCGCCCTTGACAGACTGAACTTCTTCCAAAGCGCCAACTTCGAGTCCGCAAGAGGTCAACGCGTCCGCAGTCTCCTGTGGTGTCAAATCGAAATCGACGTATTCTTTAAGCCATTTGTATGAAACGTTCATTATAATGATTTTTTATTTTATTTCTATTTTGAAAAACCCGAAGAAACATCATTCGGGCTATGCATGTTCTAAAACTCTGCAAAAATACAAAAAAAAATGCATATAAACAAATAACATTCGCCATTTTTGCACTATTTAAAATAAATACATGCAAAAATGGCGAATGCCTTGATTTTTATTCGAAAACTTCGTCGATACTGCCAGCTCCTACTTCCTCAAAGTCATCCTGTTCGGCAGCCTTGCGGGAACAAGGATTGTAGTCTTCCGGCAAATCGAACTTGATAGCAGGACTGATACCCAGCGACGGGTCGGCATAAACCTTCTTCATGAATATCGCCCAGATAGGCAAAGCCATGGTAGCGCCCTGACCCATACTCATGGAATCGAAGTGGATATCACGCTCCTCACCACCTACCCAGCAGCCACTTACGAGTTGTGGAGTAAAGCCGATAAACCAACCATCGCTGTTATTATTGGTAGTACCGGTCTTGGCGCCAATCTGCCCTTCCAGGTTATAACGGTAGCGCAGTCTTCCTGCCGTACCATTATCCACAACGCCCATCAGCATGGTAAGCATCTTCATGGCATTATCGGCACTGATCACCTCGTTCATACGTGGCTGGAAGGTAGCAATCGTATTACCTTCATTATCCTCGATACGGCTCACAAACATTGGAGCAGTACGGATGCCGTGGTTGGCAAATACGGTATAAGCGCTCACCATCTCGCTGACACTTACCTCACATGGTCCCAGACAGAGACTCATGGATGCATGGATATCAGGACTGTTGATGCCGAAGTCGCGCAACATCTGTACGAACTGCTGCGGATTGAGCTTACTCATCAGATAAGCACTCACCCAGTTGCTACTCTGTGCCAATCCCCAACTCAGCGGTACCATCTGTCCGGCACGTGAATGGTTGGCATTGCGAGGTGTCCACGGACGACCTGCCACCATATAGGTCTGCTGACGGTTAGGCGCCAGATCGCAAGGCTGGAAGCCGTTAGACATCGCCAGACTGTAAAGAAATGGCTTGATGGTAGAACCCACCTGCCGGCGTCCCAGACTCACCATATCATACATGAAATGAGTATAATCCAATCCACCCACATACGCCTTCACAGCACCCGTTTTAGGATCCATGCTCATAAAACCGCTACGCAGAAAACTCTTGTAATAACGGATAGAATCGAGCGGACTCATCAGCGTATCAATATCACCATGATAGGTAAATACGGTCATTTCCTGCTTCTTGCGGAATGCCGCCTTGATTTCATCCTCAGAATATCCCGCAGCCTTCATCGTACGGTAACGCTCACTCTGGGTGATACTGCGGTTCAGTATACTCTTAATCTGTTTCGGTGTCAGCTTATCGCTGTATGGCGAGCTTGGTTTGCGGGCGATCTCCGCACTGAAGCGAGGCTGCAGATAGCGGGCTACATGCTGATACATAGCCTCTTCCGCATACTGCTGTATACGGCTATCGATAGTTGTAAACACCTTCAGTCCATCACTGTATACATTATATGGCGAACCATCCTTCTTATAGTTCTTGTTGCACCATCCATAGAGCGGATCATTCTCCCACTGGGTAGAATCCACCACAAACTGGGCACGGTTCCAGGATGGATAATCACTGCGCTCCGGACGCTTAGCCATCATATACTGGCGAAGGAACTCACGCAGATAAGTAGCCGAACCATCCTTATGGTCGGTACGGTGGAAATTGAGTGTCAGCGGCTCAGCAGCATACTGGCTATACTCGCTCCGGCTCAGATATCCCGCCTTCACCATCTGCGAAAGAACCACATTTCTGCGCTCCCTCGCTCTCTCCGGATAGCGAACCGGATTGAAGAGCGACGGATTCTTGCACAGTCCGATGAGCGTTGCCGACTCACAGAGGGTCAGATTCTTCGGTTCCTTATTAAAATAGGTATTGGCCGCCGTCTTGATTCCTACAGCATTGTGCAGGAAATCGAAGTAATTGAGATAGAGAGCCAGAATCTCCTCTTTGGTATAATAGCGCTCCAGCTTCACCGCAATCACCCACTCTATCGGCTTCTGCAACAATCGTTCCATTGTACTGCCTGCCTTCTCAGAATAAAGCTGTTTGGCGAGCTGCTGCGTGATGGTACTTCCACCACCCGCATTAGTCTGTCCCAGAATACCACGCTTGACGATGGCACGTCCCAGTGCACGGAAGTCGATACCTGAATGCTCATAGAATCGCTCATCCTCAGTAGCCACCAGTGCCTTTATTAAATAAGGTGACATTTTCTTGTAAGGAATCACGATACGGTTCTCCTTGTTCAGGTTCCACGTACCAAGCACCTTGCCATCGGCAGAGTAAACCTGGGTGGCAAATCTGTTGATAGGATTCTGCAGATCCTCGATGTCGGGCATGTAGCCAATCATTCCAAACCAGATGGCAACAAAGGCAAGAATTACCGTGAGTATTCCGGTGCCGAAAACAGCCCATAAAATATGTATAAATCGCTTTCTCATCACTATTTCTTTAAATATTTGTGCAAAATTACATAAAAGTTTTGACTTATCGCACATAAATCAGATTTTTTATGTAACTTTGGGGGCGATTTTAGAACATTCAATCATATTTCAAATGGAAAAACATAATTTTGTGACCATTGCAGACCTTTCCAAGGAAAAAATCATGTACCTCCTGGAAATGGCGCAAGAGTTCGAAAAGCACCCGAACAGGGAGTTGTTGAAGGGAAAGGTCGTAGCGACCCTTTTCTTCGAGCCATCTACTCGTACCCAACTCAGTTTCCAAACCGCTGCCAACCGTCTTGGTGCCCGTGTCATTGGTTTCTCTGATGCCAAGACATCCAGCACCACCAAGGGTGAGACCCTCAAGGATACCATCCTGATGGTAAGCAACTATGCCGATGTTATCGCCATGCGCCATTTCATCGAGGGAGCAGCCCAGTATGCCAGTGAGGTAGCACCAGTGCCTATCGTAAATGCAGGCGACGGCGCTCACATGCATCCTTCACAGTGCCTGCTCGACCTCTACTCTATCTACAAGACCCAGGGTACCCTGGAGAACTTAAACATCTATCTTGTGGGTGACCTCAAATATGGCCGCACCGTTCACTCACTTATCACAGCTATGCGCCACTTCAATCCTACCTTCCATTTCATCGCACCTAAGGAACTCGCCATGCCAGAAGAGTATAAACTCTACTGCAAGGAGCACAACATCAAATATGTTGAGCACGAGGACTTTAACGAAGATGTGATTGCAGGTGCCGACATCCTCTACATGACCCGTGTACAGAAGGAGCGTTTCAGCGACCTGATGGAGTATGAACGCGTAAAGAACGTGTATATCCTGAAGCGCGACATGCTCTGCAAGGCGAAGGAAAACATGAAGATTATGCATCCGCTGCCACGCGTGAACGAGATTGCTTACGATGTAGATGATGATCCACATGCATACTATATCCAGCAGGCTCAGAACGGTCTCTATGCACGTGAGGCTATCTTCTGCCACTGTCTCGGCATTTCGCTCGATGATGTGAAGAACGATAAGACCATTATTGGGTAGTGTTTAGTGATTATTAATTAGTGATTAATTATTAGTGATTAATTATGGCAAACAATAAAAGTCAATTAGTGGTTGCGGCTATCGAGAACGGTACCGTAATCGACCATATACCAGCCGAAAAGACCTATCAGGTAGTAAATCTGCTCCAGTTGGAGAAGATGGAGACTCCTGTTACTATCGGCTACAACCTGCCAAGCAAGAAGATTGGCAAGAAGGGCATCATCAAGGTTGCCAACAAGTATTTTACCGATGAGGAAATCAACCGACTCTCTGTCGTTGCGCCTAACATCGGACTAAGTATCATCAAAGACTACGAAATCGTAGAGAAGAAGACTGTCAAGACTCCTGATACGCTGAAAGGCATCGTAAAGTGCAACAACCCTAAGTGCATCACCAACAACGAGCCTATGCAGACCCTCTTCCATACCGTAGACAAAGTGCTCGGTATCGTACGTTGCCACTACTGCGACAAAGAGCAGCAATTGGGCAAAGTAGAGCTCTGCAAATAATAAAAACAGGTAGTTTATAACAAAAAGTAAGCAATATCACTCAAAATGTTACGATTTATTTGGTAGTTTGAGAGATATTGCTTATTTTTGCATCCGATTTCATTAAACATCAACCATAAAAAGTAAAGGGAAATGGTAAAAGATCAAGAGATTTTCGACTTAATCGAAAGAGAACATCAGCGCCAGCTGAAGGGTATGGAGCTTATCGCTTCTGAGAATTTCGTGAGTGACGAGGTGATGAACGCTATGGGTTCTTACCTTACTAACAAGTATGCCGAGGGTCTGCCAGGCAAGCGTTATTATGGCGGATGCCAGGTAGTTGACATCGTAGAGAACCTCGCCATCGAGCGTGTAAAGAAGGTGTTCGGTGCTGAGTATGCCAACGTACAGCCTCACTCTGGTGCACAGGCTAACGCTGCTGTTCTGCTTGCCGTATTGAAGCCAGGTGATACCTTCATGGGCTTGAACCTCGACCACGGCGGCCACCTCTCTCATGGTAGCCACGTCAATACATCCGGTATTCTCTACAACCCTATCGGTTACAACCTGAACAAGGAAACAGGCCGTGTAGACTACGACGAGATGGAGAAACTGGCTCTTGAGCACAAACCAAAACTGATTATCGGTGGTGGTAGCGCTTACAGCCGCGAGTGGGATTACGCCCGCATGCGCAAAATTGCCGATGAGGTAGGCGCTCTCCTCATGATTGATATGGCTCACCCTGCAGGTCTGATTGCAGCCGGTCTGCTCGACAACCCATTGAAGTATGCGCACATCGTTACTTCTACTACTCACAAGACCCTTCGTGGTCCTCGTGGCGGTATCATCCTGATGGGCAAAGATTTTGACAATCCATGGGGTTTGACTACCAAGAAGGGCGAGGTTAAGAAGATGAGCATGCTCTTGAATTCTGCCGTATTCCCAGGTCAGCAGGGTGGTCCGCTGGAGCACGTCATCGCTGCCAAGGCAGTAGCCTTCAATGAGAATCTGCAGCCTTCATGGAAGGAGTATGCAGCTCAGGTAAAGAAGAATGCTGCCGTACTCGCAGATGACCTCATCGGTCGCGGATTCGGTATCGTGAGCGGTGGTACAGACAACCATTCTATGCTCGTAGACCTCCGAAGTAAATATCCAGACCTTACAGGAAAAGTCGCTGAGAATGCGCTGGTTGCAGCCGACATCACAGTCAACAAGAACATGGTTCCATTCGACAGCCGTTCTGCCTTCCAGACATCAGGTATCCGCCTGGGTACAGCAGCCATGACCACACGTGGCGCCAAGGAAGATATGATGCACCTCATTGCCGAACTCATCGAGGAGGTTCTGAATGCTCCTGAGGACGAGAAGGTCATTGCCCGCGTTCGCGAAAAGGTGAATGCTACAATGAAGGATTACCCTCTCTTTGCATACTAATCGTTACGGATAAATATAATTACAAACTGCGGGCCTTCCGTCCGCAGTTTTTTGTTTCATTTAATAAATAATAAAGAAAAGAAAAAATTTATGAAAAAGATGAAAAGCCTACTGCTCATGGCACTTGCATTGCTCCCTGCGAGCAAAACTTTAGCACAGACCAACGCCCAAGTTTTCTACGACTTCGGCAGTGACCGCAAGTTTGTTACCCTCACACTCGAAATGTTCAAGCAGGACAAATGGGGTAACACCTATTTCTTTGTAGACCACGACTTCAATTACGACAAGATGGACACCAGCAGTCCAAACGTGGCACAGGGTGGAACCTATACTGAGATTTCACGTGCATTGAACTTCTGGCAGAACAGCCCAATGAAGAACTGGAGCCTCCACGTAGAGTATAATGGTGGTATTACCAAGAACTACCCTATCAACAATGCCTGGCTCTTCGGTGTGGAGTATTTCATGCACGACAAGAGTTTCAAGAACACCTTGACACTCCAGGCACTCTACAAGACTATCCGCAAGACCGACCAGAACGTGCCAATGCAGTTTACTGCTGTTTGGGGATGCAAAGACATCTTTGGATTAAAGGGATTGAACTTTAGCGGTTTCGCAGATTTCTGGTGGGAGAATCACGTAAGTATGCTTGACAAGCACGGAAACGTGAAAGAATTCCTCAAAGACAATGACGGCAACCTCATCAAGGACAATGACGGCAATCTCATGGCCAAAACCACTGCTGAGCACACCGTCTTCACTACTGAGCCACAGCTCTGGTACAACGTAGGCCAGCACTTCGGCTGCGAGAACCTGAGCGTAGGTAGCGAGGTAGAAATCAGCCACAACTTCGGCAGCAATGCCGGCTGGATGGTTCGCCCTTGCCTCGGTGTAAAGTGGGACTTCTAATAACGAATTTCTTAGCTGCGGAAAATTTTCAAAATGAATTTTTGAAAATTTTCCGCAGCTAATTCTTAACCACTTTATTTTCTGTTTTTCAACAACTTACGTTACTTTCTTACTGTCAATCCGCCATCAGAAATTCCTCCGATTCCACCTTTATTCTTATTATACTGACGGGTTACACCGCTCAAGTTAACCCCTCCAACACCTTCAGAAGTAGCGTTTACACTTTGGCAGTCAACCTTGGCTTTCACGCTGCCCACACCTTCGTTCTTGATAATCAGACTGCCGCCCTTAAACATTCCCAGACTAACAGAGCCTACGCCCTCATTATCCAGTTTCACACTTCCCATCTCAATCTTAGAGATTTTCACCGAGCCTACGCCTTCGTTATCAATGTTCATATCATCTCCAGCCACATCATCGATATTTACCGAGCCAACACCCTCGTTGGTTATCTCCAGTTTGTTGGCAAGAATCTTCCCAATCTTGACAGCACCTACACCCTCGTTATCGATTTCCAGTCTGTCGCTATTAATCGTCTTGGCACGGAAAGAACCCACACCTTCTCTCGTAATCTTCACCAGGTCAGGACTTGTGATATAAATCTTCAGTCTCTTATTATCACCGTTACATGAAGAAGGCACGTTCAGTCTTCCGTTCAATCCTATCTTCACTTCTCCATCCCGGTATACCACCTTGAGTTTCTCCTTCAGTTTCTTTACAAACTCCTGGTCCTTGATGGCAGAGTAATCCATCTTCACGCTGCATTCATTGCCGTCGTTCTGAGTATAATAAACATCGGCTATCACATCCACGTCGATTGCCTTAAAAGGCTTCTCGGTCAAATCATCCTGCGTAAAGTTTAGACTTCCCTTCATTTCACTGGCAGAAGATCCCATACTGCAAGAACTCAAGCCCATTGGGGCAAAGAATAAAGCGGTAGCCACCGCCCAAATACCAAATTTCTTCATATTCATTTCTATTTTATGTTTCTAAATACGTGATAAACCGAATACCGTTCTGTTTCGGAAATCTGATGGTTAGACGTAAGAAGATACATAAAGGTTGCAAGGAAAGCCCAAAAAGATTGCAAAAAGAGCAAAGAACCACCCTCCACCTCGTCACCACAACACATATCCATCATCGTATTCCCAACATTTGTTTTACTGGTTTACTGAACGACCGTAGAGAGTGATAACTTCTTTAACTTCCCTTTAACTTCTTTAACCGCTTAAACTTCTTTAACTCTTTTAACTTCTGAACTTGCCTTAAACTTGAATCATCTAATATGCGAAATTTCAAGTTTTCTACGTTAATATTTGTTTAAAAATCAGTCCTTTTCGGTATCGTTAACTTCTATTATCTGATAATTGTTTAACACAACATAACACGGGATCCCCTACCCCACTCGCTTTTCAAAGATTTCTGCGGTAAGAAAAGAGAAAAAATGGGTCCCTAAAAAAAATGGCACCTCTTTCGGAACCAAAAACAAACGCTTAAAATATGTAAAAATGGGCTAAATTCTTAAAATATGTTTATAAAAAGCGAAAAACACCCTTCACCACCCTTCACCCGTAACTATTTGACACATAAAACCTTAAATAAAAAGGTGAAGGGTGAAGGTTTGAAAACTCTTTTTAATATATACGCGCGGCAAGGGAAAAAATCCGTTTTTTCATTTTTCTGACTTTCTGGATTTTCCAAAAATCCTAAAAAAAGAATATAATATAAGATTTAAAATATAGCCTTCACCCTTCACCTCGTCACCACAACACATATCCATCATCGTATTCCCAACATTTGTTTTTCTGTTTACTGAACTTTCGCATGTGGTTCAAGAACGGACTAGGAGCTTTTGCCCTTTACCTTTGCTTTACCCTTCGGCCAGCGATTTTCAATTCCATTCGGCCGGTGACCGTTGGTTCAGGGCGTGTGGAGCTTACATGTGAAACTTGAGTGGTTTCTTCGGAGATATTATTTTATCTTTCGGAGATATTTTCGTATTCTTCGGAGATATTCTGCTATCTTTCGGAGTAATTTTCGTGTTATTGATTTCAGAGATAGTTATCATTCGACAAGTGGAACAGCCAATTCGTTACCGCCCACCCCAAGCCAACCTCGTGACCATCAGAGCGAAAGCCAATAGATTAACTTTATTTAACAAAAAAAACAACTGATTATGAAAAAATTACATTAAATTTGCAACCGTCTAACAGTTTCACTTGTAAGTGTACGCAAGCTGATGATAGTCAAACTACCTAAACGATAGTCAAACTATCCAAAAGACAACGAGCTGAAGGACAAGAATATAAGTAAATGGTATTAATCTGAAACTGAAAGTACAATTTAAACTTAAATAGATATGAAAGTATTCAATTCTACACTTGCTGCTATCGGTTTGGCAGCATTCGTATTCGCATCATGTAGCGACAGCACAAGTGATCCTACTGGTGGCGATGGTGTAAAGTCAGAGGTTAATTCAGTTGAACTTACAGCTTTAACCCCAAGTTCTGTAATCAATTACAAGAACAGCACAGCTATGGCTCGTAAGTTCTTCGCTACAAGAGGAGCTTCAGCTACAGACTTCGTGACTGCAATGCCAAATTTCCCAACAAAGCCACAGTTGATTAAAGAGCTTACCAAAGCAACAGACTTGGTTTTTGATGAGGGCAATCCAACAAACACTTACATTATCAAGAACAAGAACAAGCTTGACTTTACTGACCACAAGATTCAGGGTGTAACCATCTTCGTTAGTGGAGACAGCAAGATGACTTACAATGAGTCTCTCGGTGGAAACACTATCGTATTGGCTAAGGGCGCTACCCTTGAATATACAGGAACTGGCTCTATGATTAAGGCTACCGATAAGGTATATGGCGCAGCCAGCAGTGCTATCAAGGCTACCAACGACAATATCGTTGTAGAAGGTGAACTCTATGCTGCATGGGAAGGTCAGGGCGAAGAGAATATTCTCCATGGCGGCTTCGGCGCTGTAGAATCAAAGGTTAACCCTACCCAGAATATCACTTTCAAGAGTGGCGCTAAGGCTTTCATCGACGGTTCAATCCGTGCTAAGAACCTTACCATTGAGGATGGCGCTGTAGTTACAGCTACAAGAAACATCCTGAATGCAACAAAGGTTGACCTTGCCGGTGCATTGAAGGTGGGTGGCTTCTGCAAGTCAGAGAACCTCAATATCACAGGTCTTTTGGATGCATCTAACGCAAATTCAGTAGTTAAGGTTACTAAGCAGCTCAACCTGGAGGATGGTTCTCTCATCAAGGCTAACTACGTAAACGTAACCGACAACACATACGAAGGCACAAAGAATGGCAAGGATGTAGTTAATGTGGGTGATGCCCAGCTTAACTTGAAGGAGGGCGGTCAGATTCAGATTGCAGACCTCGGCGTTGTCAACGTGAACAACCTCGTTACAGACAACGCTTCTGCTGCTCAGATTCAGTTGCAGGGCGATAATGCCGTAGCCGTCATCAAGGCAGATAACTTCACCAACAATGGTGATGCTACCATCAACGCATTCGCTACTCCTGGTACAAATTCTGTACTCTTGTTACAGATGAGCAAGTGCTTCATGGGTACTACACAAATGCCTTCTTCTGGCGACCTTGACATCTCTGCATCATACCTCGACTACGACAAGGCAACAAGTGGTCAACTTGTCATTAGAAAGGATGAGACCAAAGAGCAGTATGGTTATACCTTGAGCGAAGAGGCAAAGAACGCCAGTGCTACCCCTAAGCTAGACTTGGTTGCTTCATTCGGTGAAAACAATGGTATGTCTGCATCTTGCATCCAGACCGTTGGCAACTACGTATATGTATCTTACCATACCTATGGCAACGGCAAAACAAACCTGAAGGGTGGTCTTGAAGTTCTCCACATGGCAGACAACAAGCTTACAGGTGACCAGATAGTTAACGGAAAAGCAGGAATGAACATCAACCACGTAATGGTTGACAACAACAAGGCATACATCGCTGCTACCGATATCAACAAGGGTGCATTCCTCGGCGTTGTTCCTTTGGAGAACAATGTTTATTCAACAACGATGACCCAGTATGTTCTCGATGCATTGAACAAGAAAAACGGTTTCGATGCTAACTGCGTAGTGAAGTATGGCGACAACATCGTTATGTCTTCTACAAGAGGTTACGAGTTCTACGACAAGGAATTCGGTCATACCTATTTCCAGACTACAGCAGACGCCAAGGGTCTTGCTTCAGCTAACGGCAACCTCTACAGCTTGCTGGCTACTGGTAAGAACACGACAGGTACTGTGAATGTATTCAATGGTATTGACCTCCGTCAGGATAAAACTACAACATCATTCACAACTGATGGCAACGTAGGTCCTGAGAAAGGCAAGAACACTGTTGCTGTTGACGGAACAGACATCTATGTTTGTCAAGGCGAGAGAGGTATTGTTCGCTACAATGCCAACGGAGAGAAGGTTTGGGATTACACGGTTCCTACCATCGCAAACCAGAAGAGCGAGAAGTATGGTAGCGTAAAGGGTTACTGCAATGGCGTAGCTATCAGTGGCAACTACGTATATGTAGCAGCTGGCGGTTATGGCGTAGTTGTTCTTAACAAGGCTGATGGTAAGGAGGTTTGCCATCGCACCGCATTCAACGGCTTCCTGGAGAACGGCAAGTGGGCAAACCCTAACTCTGCAAACTATGTAACAATTGGTCAGGACGGCTATATCTACGTAGCTTATGGTAAGAGCCGCGTACAGGTATTCAAGTTGACCCAGACAAAGAAATAATCAATTCTTAAAAGAATGTTCTCTCACTACCATCCCAATGGGGTTCTAGTGGGAGAACAAACTTCTAAAATTGGAAAGACCGCTCGAAAAGAAAGTATAACGTTAAGGATGTAGACTAACGATTTAACAAACAAACTGATATGAAAAAAAGAAATATCAAATTGGTAACATTCGGTTTCGCTGCAATGCTCCTGGCATCTTGTAGCGACTCTAATGATACCCTTAATCCAACTCCGAATCCTGCAGAAACAGGAATCATAGGAAAGGAAGTAACCTCTATTACAGATGCTCAGCAGTTGGCTGCACGTGTCTATAACTTCAAAAGACCAAGCGCAACAAGAGCGGCAGGAGTAACATCTGCCAATTTAAACCAGGCATATACCATGGAGGCAGAACCAACAGGATTGGACTTTGCAAGCATGGACAAGATGTCCAACTACGATACATGGAACTTTCCTGCAAACAAAGATATGTATATTGCTCCAGGCGAAACCATCGCTTCCAAAAACTACCATCTTAATGGAAATAAAATATACGTAGCAGGAACTTATGAATACAACCCAGATTATACAGATGGAAACTACACCATCGTAGTATTAAAAGGTGGAACACTGAAATGGAAAGGTGGATACCTTTTTCCTCATCAGAACGGCGGAAAAATCCTCTGCTACGGAAACTTCGAATGCAATGCAGACCTGGATGTTCAAAACAGAGGTATCTTCAAAATTGCAGGCGATTTAAACTTAAAAGGACATACATTCAGAGTGAACAATGCCAGTGTTTATATCGGAGGCAAGCTCATTTGCAACAACTTCGAGAACCAGGCTAACGCTTATACAAATATACAAGGCGGCATCGAGGGCGTAGAAGACCAAACTATCAAAGTAGATGGTGTCGTAAACATTGATGGAAACTGCAAGATGAAAGACCTGTACCTGATGGGAAATGGTCAACTCTATTGCTGTTCCCTGGAACTGACAGGCGAATTCAAGTCTATGGGCGGTGATGGCGCAAGCAGTGCTTTACATACCAGCTACCTGAAGGCAAAGAATCTTTTGCTTGCTTCCAGCAACAACATCTATCTGGTGAACAACAGCAGCATAGAAGTAGAAGGAACCCTTCAGTGCAACAAGAATGCCAGTGCCATGATCTTCCTGCAGGGTGTCAACTCTAAAGCTTATATCAAGGCAAATGTCATCAAATATAATGGTAGCGGAAGCCCTGCCTCACTGAACGACTGCTATATGTTCAACGCTATGGATACCGGTGGCGAATACTACATAGATGCAGATCGTTTCGACAACAGTTCTTCTAATGGTGGTAACCTCGCTTTCAGCGACGTCCAGTTCCTGGGATCTGGTAAAGCCCACAACTTCAGAAACAACAGTGCACCTGTTAAACTGGAAAAGGCAGAATGTGGCTACACGCTGAAACCAGACGTTCCTACTCCACCACATATTGATGAGGTGGGTGAAGTTCTCTACGACCATACCCATACAGACATCACTGCTACCTGTATCCAGCCATACAACGGAAAGCTCTATATGTCATACCACACTCGTGGAAACGGACATGGCGGATGTATCGAGGTATTCGAGACAGACAACCAGAAGCAGACCCAACTCTTGCAGTTCTTGCAGGATAAAGATAAATCGCTGGATTTCAACCATCTGATGGTAGATGGCAAATCATCTACTCCAAACCTGTATGTTGTAGGCAACTACGGATATACAAACAAGGATACTGGCAAGCAGAGTGATGCAGGAGCCATGATGGCAAGAATCGACCTCAAGAGCAACGGGCTGCTGAATACTGAGGTTAAGAATATCGGTGATGCAGCCATCAATCCGCTGATTATCGTTCCTCTGGAGAACAACCAGAGCAACAATGAGGATGAGAATGCAATCGTTCGCGACGGTGACAAACTGCTCGTAACAAGTACCAGAGGTTATGAGGTTTACGACCCTAACACCCTGGAACTGCTGAGCAGCAAGAAGACTCCGGGTAAGGCGAAGCACATCGCACTGAACAATGGCGAGATTGCTACCTTATATTACAATGAACGATTATCAAGCACAGAAACTCCTGTAGCCGGAACACTGGAGATTTTCAACGCTGGTGCAGACATTACAACTGCAACACCAGAGAAATCAATCGCCATTTCAGAAATTGCACCAAACAATGGTAAGAACACCATAGCCATCGACGGAGACAACGTCTATGTATGTCGAAGCGCAAACGGTCTTACCTGTTACGACAAGAATACCGGTGCAGAGAAGTGGACATGGCAAGCTCCGCTTACCGCATCCACATCCAAGCCTCAGGGCTATGCCAACGGTGTGACATTCAACGACAAGTATGTCTATCTGGCTTGCGGAGGTTACGGTCTCGTGGTTCTCGACAAGAACAAGATGGTGGATGGCAAACCAGCAGTTTACGCCAAGACCCGAGTTACTGGTATTACCAACGAACAGGGAAGAATAGTTTGGAACTCTGCCAACTACGTAACACTCTATAATGGACTGATTTACGTAGCTTACGGTAAGAACCGACTCAAGGTTTACCAATTGGTTGATGGTAGCACATCTGGATCAAATACAGACTATGGCACCAAATAGCAAGATAAGAAATACTAGAGAATAAAAAACTCAAGAAGACACCAGATGAATGCAGCTGCAACAGCTCGCAGCTGCATTCATCGTGTTTAATAACTCATTATGAAGCGAAAAATAATACTATACTCAACTACAGCTCTGCTACTTCTCATGGCAGCACAAAGCGCTACGGCTCAGACGAAAGGCAAAAAGCCGAAAAGTTTCAGCCCTAAGATGCTCGTATATGAGAATCTGAAGAACGATAATGTACTGAGACACTTTAAACAGCGCTTCGCACAACTCGACACTCTCATCAATAACCCAATCTGGGTGAAATCACCAGTCATCGCACTGGGACTCAATAATCAGCATCACGCTGATATCAACAAGACCGACTCTCTGTTCTGGTCGAAAACTGCACATGAGCACCTAGCGCTCAACAGACACAACGGTCTGGAAGTGACCGGACAGGTTTATGCCCGACCTGACTCGTACTTCGATTCTGATGAAGACGATGCAAAAGAGGTATCAAAATATAAGATGAAGGTTCAAGCCGAACTGGGTTGGAACATCATCAACTCGAAGTTCTACCAAGGCAAGGAGAAAAGAACAAAGATTGCTCTTGCCAATGAACTCGACCGCTTGCAAATAAAAAAGCGCCAAACTGCAGACATCTATGAAAAGGCAGCCGATGAGCTGACCGAACAATATAATTTCTATATCGGTACTGTCATAGCACACAGACTGGACAACCTCGACATCATGAACGAAGCGTACCAGTTTATGCTGGAAAAAGACCGAATCAGCAACGACAAGATGCTGAAAGTGATGAACGATAAGTTGGAGGCTGAATACGACATCTCCGTGCTCTGCACAGACAGAGATATCAGCAACAAGCCTATCTACCGCATCAAACCAACCAAGATTGTAGTAGACACAACAGCCCTCTGGAACCATCTGAACCAGGAAAGTCTGGATGCACGCATCATGATGGTGAAAGAACAGATTGCTGACAACGACAGCAAGCTGACCAACTATTTAAGCACTACCCGACTCACACCATTCGCAAGATGGTCGAGCTACTGGCAGAGCAACAACAAGATTTCGAACAATGCCGACGTGGGCGTGAGATTCACCATTCCTATCTGGAACGAAACGCCACGCAAACGACAGGCACTGGAGACCCAGAAGGAAATCATACGCAGCAGCCGTGGTACCGATGTGAAGGAAATAAAACAATCGGTAGGCATCCTGCTCAAGAAGATAGACAACCTGAACAAGGCTATAGCCACCGAGGCTTTCCATATAGACCAGACCGGCAAATATATCGAAATGCGGCGGTTTGCCTACCAGAACCAGAAGCAGGGATACAACTATCTGATGCGTATGGACGAATATACGGGACTCCTGGAAAGTATGGAGCGCATGTACAAACTGATGCAGAACCGGGCCCTCGCTATCATCAATATCGAGAAAGCCGTGAGCATCTATGACAACAACAACATCTTCAAAGAAATAGAACTTTGAATGTAAGGAAACTAGAATATGAATGAATTCCAATATAATGGCACGCCACAAGAACAGGCGATGGCAGACTTGCTGAAGACGCAGGGTCACCGCCTTGCCAGACAGCAGATCATCTTTGCCCTGATCTTCCTGCTGGTTATCGTGCTTGCCGCCTACTATATTGTCACTCGTATGATATGGGCAACCTTCGACGGTTATATAACCCTCGATGAAAACCGTATCAGTGCCGTTGACGACATCTATATCCTTAAGGTGAACAAAGAAATGGGTGAAGTGGTGCATAAGGGAGATACGCTCTACTCTTATGTACTGCTAGGTAATATTGTGAACCAATACGACCCGAACATCCTGCCTTCAGCCGTAAAGGAGACTCACGACATGGAGGTACAGGCTAAACTCGCCCAGCAGGAGATTCCGGTGCTGCGTACCCGACTTGCCGAACTGAGAAAACAGAAAGCATCTGAAAGTTCGGACATCTACTACGGCCTTACCGACAACACCAAGCGAAATGCACTGGATGCCGAGATTGCCGAGGTAGAAGAGGAATTGAGAAAGCAGGCTAAGAAGGTGGAAATCTACGCACAGGCAAAGAACACCACCTATAACTTCATGAGCCGCAGAGGAGCCGGCAGAGCAAATGCTGCCATGCCTTACTCCAACACAAGCATCTACAACCCGGGACTGATACACTACTGCTGTGCACCAGCCGATGCTTACATCTCAAAAATCAATGCGAGCGACAAAACCCTGGTGTTCAAAAGCGAGGAGGTGATGGTTATCCAGCATACCGACTATGCAGACTGCCATCTGGGAGTAATCGCATACGTACCAAACGACATGGTGAAGTATATGGAAAGCCCTGACGATGCAGACATCATCATCAACAAAGACCTGGAACTGAAGGCTAAGTTGCAGATGGTAGGTCTGAGAGTAGAGGAAATACCAAAGCATCTGCAGAGTAACTTCTCGCATGATGCCAACGCAGTGATTGCCGTATTCACCCTGAACCCTAACCAGAGAGTTCCGGCATGGGTTATGAGCAACAGACTGCCGGTAAGAATAAGAGTGAACAAGATTGGTGCCATGCTCGATCCGAAGCCACTACCGATGTACACCGTCCCAGTGGGCAAGAACGAAAACGTGAAGCGAAGCAACAGGTTTTCGAGCGACACCAATAATCATCAAGAACAAAAGAAATAAAGAATGATTGGACTTAGAAGAAACAAACGTGGAGATATGGTGCTCACCATCGATAGCTATATAGATATCGACTCGACACCGGACATCCAGCCCGACTACTTCGATTGTATTTACATCAATACGAAGAGTGAGCATGCGTTCCATGGTATACTGTTTGGAGCCAGTCCAATCTTATCGTGGAAATGTAGCTACAAACCGATATTCGTCAATACGGCGGTATCGGGAAAGGAACAGATCATCGACTATATCGTCGATGCCTATGTGAGCGACATGAACAATGAAAAGGTATACGAGATTATTGACAGAATCAAGATGGCAAGACAGAAGTTTGGTGTAAAAAGCGAAACAAGCCATCCTACACAGCCTAACCAGCTCTTTGCCAATATTCTGAGATACCTGCTCTCAAGAGACCAGCGAATCATGGGACACCGACTGCTGGAGAAATCATCTTTGGGATATATCAACCCAATCTTCGAGCACTATCACAGTATGGGTCTCTTCCATCTCAACGAGATGTTCATGTTCATCGACACTATGGTGGAGTTCGGATCACTGCGCATTCACCGCTTCCTGCTCAAGGAGCACCTCTGCCCTAAGTGCAACCACTCTCACCTGCTCTATACGGAGTGCTGTCCGAAGTGCGGAAGTTCGAACCTGAAGTTTCAGAACATCATCCACCACTTCAGCTGCGCCAACGTATCGCCGGAAAGCAGCTACAATGTGGGCGGTATGCTCATCTGTCCGAAGTGTCACAAGAAACTGCGCCACATCGGTGTTGACTATGACAGACCAGCCGTGGTATATACCTGCAACGACTGCGAGAACTCGTTTACCTCGCCTATCACCAAGGCAACCTGCTGCTACTGCCAGAGCACCTTTCCGGTAAATACCCTGGTGCCACGAAACATTGAGGACTACGAGATAACGGCAGAAGGTATCAGAACGCTGACCAGCGGCAACATCATGTTCAACAACATGGTGAACATCTATGATAACTTCATGGAATATTATCTGCTGATGAACCGACTGCGACGCCAACTGATGGAAACCTACCGCAAGGATGAACTCTCGGTCATGGTAGGCAAGATATGGATTATAGATGAAAACAAGGATACCGTAAAGATAAAGGAAAGCATACAGGGCAAGCTCTGTAGAATCTTCTCCAATCACAAGGTGTCTTACTACAACAATATCTTCTACGTATCCTCTACTCTCTATGAGCAGGGAGAAACGGTGGAAGAGGCTCAGCAGAAACTGAGCAAGGAGATGTCGGTAGCCATCAGAAAGGTGGCCAACTCGATAGAACCGGACGAGATTATCTGCAGCATGCTGGAAACCAAGACGAAGACCATCGCCAACAACTATGACGAGTTCTTCAACAAACTGCAATATGTGGATATGACTCCAGACGACTACTGCCGCTACTCAGAGGAACCTCTGATGAAGGAAGAAGAGAAATTGGTGCAGCCGCAGGAAGAGCTGCTTGATACGGAGCCGAAGGAAGATGAAAACGACAAGATACAGAAACGCATCGTGCTCTACAAGAAACTCGTTGACATCCTTGTCACCATCGCAGGTATACTCATAATCATGGCCCTCTTGGCGCTCACCGTGCTGAGATAAGCCATCAAGAAGAAAGGGAAAAGCGTATGTTTAGCATAGCAGAACATCTGAACGATTTCTTCGACTGGATCAGCACGCTATCGTTTAGCAGTATCGTGAATACCTACTGGTTCCTCTTCTTCATCGAGATGCCAAGATATTATATCCTGGAATATCTCGTAATCGGAAACCGACTGATGAAGAGAAACCAGATAGATAAAGAGAAAGAATATGCCAAGTACTTCCTGTACCGCGAGAATCCGCTTATCAGCATCCTCGTACCGGGAAAGAACGAAGGAAAACATATATTCAAAATGGTGAACTCGCTGGCTGAGCAAACCTACCGCAACTACGAAATCATCGTGGTAGACGATGGTAGCGACGACGACACCAAACTGATTTGCAACGACCTCTACCGAGCCGGGTATATCACCCACTACCTGAGGTTGGATACAAGAGGCGGTAAAGCTGCCGCCAGCAACTATGGAGCCCAGATGGCAAAAGGCAAATACATCGTATGCCTGGATGCCGACTCTTCGCTCGACCGTGATGCACTGGAGAAAATCCTACTCCCCTTCTACATCGATGGAATGGTAAAGGGCGTAGGAGGATGTGTGAAAGTGCGCAACTACAAGGAAACCATCTGCTCATCGCTGCAGGCTTTTGAATACCTGAAGCGAATACAGGTGGGACGTATCGTAACCAGCGAACTGGGTATCTACCACATCATTTCGGGAGCATTCGGAGCCTTCGAAAGAAAGACGCTGAAGGAAGTGGGGTATTGGGACATAGGACCGGGGCTGGACGGTGACCTGACACTGAAGATCCGCAAAGCCGGATATAAAGTGAAATTTGCCGAAGATGCCATCTGTATGACCAATGTTCCTACCAAATGGTATAAGCTGTATCATCAGCGCATCAGATGGTCGCGCTCGCTCGTGAGATTCCGTCTCCGCAAGCATGCCGACATTCTGCTGCCTACCAAGAACTGGAGTATCCTTAACTGGTTATCCAACATGGAGAGTGTGGTTTTCGACTGCTTCCTCAATTTTCTGTGGTTGTGGTACATCATCAAGCTCGCCATCACGTTTAACACGCACATCATCGAGGTGCTGGCGCTGGGCTACTTTATCAGAGTATGCTTCTCGCAGCTTGCCTTCCTCCTGGTGCTGATGGTTTCAGAAAGAAAGAAAGACGTGTGGTTCCTCTACAGATACCTGCCACTGATGTCGCCTTATACAGGTTATTTCCTGCGTATCGCCCGTCTGTCGGCTCATCTGCAAGAGATCTTCTTCCGCCGTTCTTACAAGGACGCATGGAACCCTGAGAAGACTTCGCGCTATGCTCAGCTTGAAGGAATCTAAAAGACCCGAGTTACTTGCTGTAACGTACATACAGCAGGGAGCTCCCAATAAAAGAAATAACATTATAAAACATAAACAATATAGTATATGATAAACAAGTCTTTTGAGTTTAAGATTGGAGTAATAGGATTAGGGTATGTTGGTACTCCACTGGCATGCTTATTCTCAAAGAAATACGATACATGGGGTTATGACATCAAAGTTGAGAAGGTAGCCAAGTTAGCCAAAAGCACGATGGAAAACAACAGACCTGTATCCAAAGCGTTGGAACAGGGACTGAAACTGACCAGCAATATTGATGACCTGAAGAAGTGTAACGTGTATATCATCGCTGTACCGACACCGGTGAACAAATCGAACAAGCCAGACATCAGTTGCGTGCGCAATGCTACAGCTGAGGTTGGCAAGATCCTGAAAGAAGGTGATATCGTAGTCTACGAGAGTACCGTTTACCCAGGTCTGACAGAAGAGGTCTGCGCTCCATTACTGGCATCTACATCAGGATTGAAGTTGAACCAGAGTTTCTTTGTAGGCTTCTCGCCAGAGCGCATCAATCCGGGCGATACTGTTCATACCATTGAGAACATCGTGAAGGTTACCAGCGGTTCTACACCCGAAGCAGCTGCTATCATCGACAGTCTCTATGCTTCTGTACTTACCCATGGCACCTACAAGGCGAAGAGTATCAAAATAGCAGAGGCATGTAAACTGATGGAGAACTGCCAGAGAGATATACAGATAGCCTTCTTCAACGAGATGGAAAAGATTTTTGACAAGATGAACATCAACATCGAAGACGTAACGGCGGCAGCTAGCACAAAATGGAACTTCGTGCCAGCTATTCCAGGACTCGTTGGCGGCCACTGCATCGCGGTAGACCCATACTACCTGATTAACAAGGCACAGGAGGTTGACGTGGTACCATCGCTGCTCTCTACAGCCCGCGAGGTTAACGAGCAGATGGCGGTATGGATGGCAGGAAAGATTAAGAATGCATCTGAAAGCAGAAAGTTCAAGGCTCCGGAGACTAACGTGCTGATTCTCGGCTTCTCGTTCAAGCCAAACAGCGATGATATCAGAAACACAAAAGTAGCCGATCTCTATATCAATCTGGTAGGAGCAGGTTACAAAACCACACTCTACGATCCATTGGTAGATGTAAAGGAAGTAAAAGAAGAATATAACATCAAGGTGACAGATGATCCTAAAGTTCTGGAAAAAGAGTATCAGATTGTGGTAATCGGTACTCATCACAAGATGTTCGACAGTATCGACATGAACAATCTAATCACTGATAAAGGATTCATATGCGACATCTACGGCATTCACAAGCCAAGAAGCTAGATTTTCAAGATCGGAAAGAACCTACATAAAACAGACCTGTGAAAAATGGAAAAGAATAAAGTACTAATCGTCGATGATATTCCTGAAAATATTGAAACTATCTCTGAAATGATAAAAGACTTTGACATCGACGTGAAAACTGCAAATGGCGGAAAAGAAGCCATTGAACTGATTGACTCATTCAAGCCGGACGTGATACTGCTCGACTTGATGATGCCAAATGTAAATGGGTGGGACGTAATAGACCATGTACGCTCTAAATACTCGAAAAGTGAAATGGTCATCATCGTGGTTTCCCTGTTAAGCAACAAGGATAATGTGGATGAATGCTACGAGCTTGGAGTAAACGACTACATCACAAAGCCTATCATCAAAGCCCGTCTCACCAGTTCGCTAGACGCTCATCTAAGCAGTCTTGCAAGAGGCTAAAGTGCCTCTTGCAAGATTGCTTCTGCATGAGCAATGCGATCACTAGTAGGAGGATCTATGCCTTCCAGCGGGTAGGCAATACCTAGTTTCTCATACTTGTAGATACCCATCGTATGATAAGGTAAGACATCTATACGCTCAATATTAGAGAGTGTTGAGAGGAAATCACGCAGCTGATAGAGGTATTCATCCTTGTCGGTAATACCTGGAATCAGGACGTGACGAATCCATACCGGTTTGTGTATCTCGCTTAAATATCGTGCACAATCCAGTATGTTTACATTAGAATGGCGGGTGAGTTTACGATGCTCTTCATCGTTGATATGCTTGATATCAAGAAGAACAGTATCAGTGACGGCCATCAGACGCTCGAATTTATCGAAGAAAGCACCCTCTTTCCTAAATGGTTGCGCTGATGTATCAAGACAGGTATTGATGCCACGCTGATGGGCTTTCTCGAAAAGTTCGATGAGAAAGTCTATCTGCATCAGGGCTTCTCCACCACTTACGGTAATACCGCCCTTGTCACCCCAATAACTCTTGAATCGCTCTGCCTTATCCAGCAGGGCATCGGCACTCCACTCTTCTCCTACCCCCGTCTTCCAGGAATCCGGGTTGTGGCAGAACTGGCAGCGCATGGGGCAACCCTGCAGGAAAATCAAAAACCTGATGCCTGGTCCATCTACAGAACCAAAGCTCTCTATGCTGTGTACAAATCCTTTATGCATAACAATTAAGCTAAAAATGCCCGCTAAATATCCTCGGAAAGAAAATCTAGCGGGCAATATTTATTCTTCTAATTGATTAGAGTCTCTCGTGAGCCTGACGAGCGATTACATCGAGCTGCTGCTCACGTGTCAAGTCGATGAACTTAACAGCGTAACCACTCACACGGATAGTAAAGTTCTGGTACTCTTCCTTCTCTGGGTGCTCCATCGCATCCTTGAGCTTGTCGATACCGAATACGTTCACGTTCAGGTGGTGAGAACCCTGGTTGAAGTAACCATCCAATACACCTACCAATGTCTGGGCACGCTCCTCATCGTTGTGACCGAGAGCACCAGGGCTGATGGTCTGAGTATTAGAGATACCATCGAGAGCATACTCGTATGGCAACTTAGCTACTGAGTTCAATGAAGCCAAAAGACCGTTCTTCTCTGCACCGTAAGATGGGTTAGCACCTGGAGCCAATGGAGCACCGGCTGGACGACCATCAGGCATGTTGCTGGTGTACTTACCGTATACTACATTTGATGTGATAGTCAGGATAGATGTAGTAGGCTCAGAATTGCGGTATGTATGATGCTTCTTGATCATGTTCATGAAGGTCTTGAGCAACCATACTGCAATCTCATCAGCACGCTCATCATCGTTACCGTAACGTGGGAAGTCGCCCTCGGTCTTGAAGCTGAGAGGGAAACCGGTCTCATCACGAATGATGTTTACCTTGGCATACTTGATAGCTGAGATAGAGTCAACCACGTGGCTGAAACCAGCGATACCTGTAGCGAAAGTACGACGAACATCTGTATCGATGAGCGCCAACTCTGCTGCCTCGTAGAAGTACTTATCGTGCATGTAGTGGATGAGGTTCAATGTCTTCACATAAACGCCAGCCAACCAGTCCATCATATCCATGAAACGTGGCATGAACTCCTCGTATGTCAATACATCACCCTCAACGGCGCGATACTTAGGACCGCACTGCTCGCGTGTCTTTGAATCAACACCGCCAGATACAGCGTAGGTCAAGCACTTAGCCAAGTTGGCACGTGCACCGAAGAACTGCATCTCCTTACCTGTCTGTGTAGCAGATACACAGCAGCAGATGCTATAGTCGTCACCCCAAACTGGGCGCATTACGTCATCGTTCTCATACTGGATAGAGCTTGTCTTTACAGAGATGAGAGAAGCGTAGTGCTTGAATGCCTTTGGTAAGCGAGAGCTATAGAGTACAGTCAAGTTTGGCTCTGGTGAAGGACCCATGTTCTCCAATGTGTGGAGGAAACGGAAGTCGTTCTTGGTAACCATTGAGCGGCCATCCTGACCCATACCAGCTACTTCGAGAGTAGCCCAAACTGGGTCGCCGGTGAAGAGCTCGTTGTAAGAAGGGATACGGGCGAACTTAACCATACGGAACTTCATGACCAAGTGGTCGATGAGCTCCTGAGCCTCATCCTCGGTAAGAGTACCCTCATTCAAATCGCGCTGGATATAGATGTCGAGGAATGTAGAGATACGGCCTACAGACATCGCAGCACCATTCTGAGTCTTCACAGCTCCGAGGTAACCGAAGTACAACCACTGAACAGCCTCGCGAGCGTTCTTGGCAGGCTGAGAGATGTCGTAACCATACAACTGAGCCATCTCCTTCAAGCCCTTGAGAGCCTTGATCTGCATAGAAACCTCTTCACGAAGACGGATAACGTCGTCAATCATCTCACGGTCGCCCATGTTAGCGAGGTCGTTCTTCTTCTCCTCGATGAGAAAGTCGATACCATAAAGAGCCACACGACGGTAGTCACCCACGATACGGCCGCGACCGTATGTATCAGGAAGACCGGTAAGAATGTGGTTATGGCGAACGAGTTTCATCTCTGGAGTATAAGCATCGAATACGCCATCATTATGAGTTTTGCAATACTTGTGGAAGATTTCGTGGAGCTTCTCTGATGGCTGATAGCCATATGTTGTACAAGCCTGCTCCGCCATCTTGATACCACCGTAAGGCATGAAGGCACGCTTCAAAGGCTTATCAGTCTGAAGACCTACCACTTTCTCCAAATCCTTTGTACCTTCACCGATATAAGCAGCACCATAAGCTGTCAATCCTGAAACGATTTCTGTTTCCATATCAAGCACACCACCCTTGGCGCGCTCCTCCTTCTGGAGTTCCTTCAACATACCCCAAAGGGTGTTAGTTGCCTGAGTTGGTTCTGCAAGGAACGACTCATCGCCGTCATAACAAGTGTAGTTGTTCTGAATGAAATCACGAAGATTCACTTCACTCTGCCACATGTTTCCTTTGAAACCTCTCCATTCTGTTTTCATCATTTTGATACCTTTTTTTTATAAAGTTAATAATTATATATTTTGCACACACTATCTATTTTGAGTTGGTTTTACACCTATTTATATATAGTAAAATTAAAAAGCCCGAACACGTTTGTGCCCGGGTTTTTAAGCACCTTTATTTGAAGGTGCGTATATGATGATGTTATCGTTCTTTCCAACAGCATCTGTTTTTCCTATATATCCTAAGTTAATTCCCACTTTTAATTTCATGTCTTTTAAATTCATTATTTGTAATTGTCTTGCAACAGTTTTGCAATGCAGGTGCAAAGTTACGACAATAAAATGAGAAAAGAGAAGAAAACCGAAACTTTCTTCTCTTATCTATGAAAAATCATCATTTATGAGTATCATTCTACTGATTCTCAAAAAAGTGATTGAGATTTTCGATGAATAATCCGAAACACTTGTCATGAATCTGACGTGTCATGGTAACAGGGTTCTCCGCATTCAGGATGGTACCGCTCATTGCCACACCGATGCCCAATTCTGCAAGCGGATCTATATCGTCTGGAGTCAAACCTCCGATGGCTACCATAGGCAAAGAGATTTTATTCTCCCTCATCTGCTCAATAATCTGGCGATAACCTTCTATACCCAACACCGGAGAGAGTTTCTCCTTGGTAGTAGTATAGCGGAACGGACCACAACCGATATAGTCAGCCCCCTGTTCATGCAAACGACGAATATCATCAAAAGTATTGGCTGTGCCTCCGATAATGAATTCATCACCCAGGAGCTTACGGGCCTCATCAACCGGCATATCATTCTTTCCAAGATGTACACCATCTATCTGTAACTTCTTCACCAGTTCTACACGGTCGTCGAGGATAAAAGTTGCACCGGCACCCTCGCAAGCCAACTTTAACTTACGGGCTATAGGCTCAACCTCTTCATCGGTAGCACCTTTCATGCGAAGCTGAATCCAATCACATCCTCCGATAAGTGCTAGATAGGCTCCTTCGAGATAAGAGAAGCGTTCGTTCTGATGCGTGATAAACTGAAAGCTCGTCTGAAAATGAGCTAATGCTAAAGACTTGTTCATACGTACTATAAAATATAAATTCGCTTGCAAAGGTACTACATTCACACGACAAAATCCTACAATTTACCTTTTTTAAACTTCGTCATTTGAAAATGGGGAAAGTCTTCCTTTTTTTATTTTGTTTTTTTATACTTTCTTATTTTAATATATGAATACTTTTCTGTACCTTTGCACCATAAAACTATTTATTTTATGTTAACAGATATTGAAATAGCTAAATCGGTAAAATTGCGCCCTATCAATGAAGTGGCAGCAGAACTTGGAATTCACGAAGACCAAGTGGAAAACTACGGCCGTTACATCGCTAAGATTACTACGGCCAGAATTGACAGAAACAAGTTTAAGAACCATCACCTCATCCTCGTTACCGCTATCAGTCCTACCAAGGCTGGTAATGGCAAGACCACCGTATCCGTGGGTCTCGCCCTGGGTATGCAGAAGATTGGCAAGAAGGCTGTAGTGGCTCTTCGCGAACCATCTCTGGGTCCTTGCTTCGGCATGAAGGGTGGTGCTGCAGGTGGCGGTTATGCCCAGGTTTTGCCTATGGATAAGATTAATCTCCATTTCACTGGCGATTTCCATGCCATCACAGAGGCCAACAACATGATCTCTGCCCTTCTGGACAATTACCGTTTCCAGCACGAAGCAGAGGGTTTCAAACTCAAGAAGATTCTTTGGCGTCGCGTCATGGATGTGAACGATAGAGGCTTGCGCCACATCATCACCGGTATAGGAGCTAAGAACGGCATCGAGACAGAGTCTGGTTTCGATATTACGCCAGCTTCTGAGATTATGGCTATCATGTGTTTCGCAACAAGCATCGATGATCTTCGTCGCCGTATCGATAATATTCTCCTGGGCATCACCGAGGATGACAAGCCATTTACCGTAAAGGATATGGGTGTAGGTGGCAGTATCGTAGCTCTTCTTCTCGATGCTTTGAAGCCAAATCTGGTTCAGACAACAGAGGGTACACCGGCATTTGTTCATTGCGGTCCTTTTGCCAACATTGCTCATGGCTGCAATTCCGTCATGGCTACTGCTGCTGCTCTTGAGTATGGCGACTATGCTATTACAGAGGCAGGATTCGGTGCAGATCTCGGTGCAGAGAAGTTCTATGACATCAAATGCCGCAAGACAGGTTTGCAACCAGACCTCACTGTTCTCGTTGTTACCCTCCAGGCGTTGAAGATGCATGGTGGTGTAGCTCTGGAAGATATCAAGAAGCCAAACATCGCAGGAATGGAAGCCGGTTACTGGAACCTCGACAAGCACGTAAAGAACCTGCAGAGCTTTGGTCAGACTGTAGTGATTGCATTCAACAAGTTTGCAACCGATACAGATGAAGAAATAGAAGTATTGCGCAAGCATTGCGAGGAGATGGGTTGCGGTTTCGCCGTAAACAGCGCCTTTGCCGAAGGCGGAAACGGTGCCATTGAACTTGCCAACCTCGTAGTGAAGACCATTGACGAGCGTCCATCAGCCCCTCTCTATTTTGCTTACGATGATAACGATAGCGTTGAGGAGAAGATAGAAAAGGTTGCATTCAATCTTTACGGAGCAGGCAGCGTGACATTGAGCGATTCTGCCAAGGCGATGATTGAAGAGATCAAGAAACTGGGTGCTGAAAAGTTCCCTATCTGTATTGCCAAGACTCAGTACAGTTTCTCTACCGATGCCAAGGCATACGGTCCTACAGATGGTTTCGAACTCCACGTTCGCGACATCACCGTAAATATGGGTGCCGAGATGATTGTAGTCATCGCTGGTCCTATCATGCGTATGCCGGGCTTACCAAAGAGCCCACAGGCTGAGCGCATTGATGTAGTAAACGGTGAGATTACTGGTCTTTCTTAAACACTACAGATTTCACAGATTCTTATGAAAAAGCCCAGGGCGTGATGTCCTGGGCTTTTTCATTTATCTCATACTGAATTCGCAACCACAATATAACTGATTATAGAATTCATTGATTCTCAAGAGTTCACCTCGGCGATTCTGCAAACCGCCCTTCCGCCAATTCATATCCCACCATTCTACATCAGGATAAGCCTCAACGGCAAGATGACCGGCAGTATCTATCTGCCTGATATTCTTCCAGCGCGAAGATGCCAACGTGGTAGTAAGAAGGTGAAATCCATGCTCCTGCGCATACTTGGCTGCATGAGAGAGGCGGAACTGAAAGCAGACAGAACAACGGCTGCCACGCTCGGGCTCATCCTCTAAACCCTTAATAACAGAAAGCCACTCATGATGATCATACTCATCCTCTACATAAGGTACATTTTGGGCTTCCAGAAATCGTTTCAGTTCATGTTTGCGTACATCATACTCCTGCTGAGGATAGATATTACTGTTACTGAAATATACAGTAGGCTTCATACCATTACGAAGCATACATTCTACGATAGCCGCCGAACAAGGTGCACAACAGGCATGCAACAAGACAGCCTGACCTTCAGCCTTGCTTCCATCCGGGAGAGTAAGTTTTACGTATTTATATTGTTCTTCTACAGGAATCTTCATTGTTTTCAATGTTAAATATAAAATTAAAATGTGAACAGCTACTTCTGATGTGAAGTATTTTCGCCTTGTTTCAAAAAACAAATGGAGTACAATCTCACGACACCCCCCATTTGCCCAAATATATGCGAAAACTAGTGCAAAGGTACAATATTTATTCGAACCACCAAATTTTTAACACGTTTTTTTCATCACAATGGTTCAAGCGGCTAATATTTAACTATATGTTAACACTTAAACACCAGTTTCGTTATCTTTAAGAACTATAAATCACGTTTCAGCGTGATAACTGTCAGTTCAGGCCATGCGCCTAGGCGGAAAGGGAAAGAACCACCAATACCCGATGATACATAGAGCGTCTGCTCACCAATCCGGTAAGCTCCGCCCCACTCTTTGAAAGCCATGCGGGCAGGCGTCCATTTACCTATTTTCAATTGTCCGGCATGCGTATGTCCCGCCAGAGTAAGTTGTATCTTCTTACCAACTACTTCTCTGCGCCAATGATGAGGATCATGACTCAAGAGGATTTTAAACATATCTGGATTCAACCCCTTCATCGCTTTCTTCAGATTACTGCGATTGGTGAAAGGAGGCTGACCGGGATTCTCTACGCCTATTACAGCGATAGATGCCATACCATGACTCACCACATGATGTTCGTTCATCAGCTGATGCCACCCCAAACTTTCCTGATAACCATAAAGCATACGGCGGTTTCTCTTCAAAGCGCCAATAGAATGATTGTTGCCATATTCACAATAATCATGATTTCCCCAGATAGAATAGATGCCATCTGACGCATGAAGCTGCCCCAGCGTATCCAGATAAGGCTCCACTTCGCTGGCTTGGTTATTGACCAGATCGCCCGTAAAGAGAATCATATCGGGTTCTTCATTGTTGGTCGCATCCACCACCTTCTGCACGAAATCATTGCCGGGAGGAAACGAACCGAGATGAAAGTCGGTAATCTGTACCAGACGGTAACCATCAAAATAAGGTGGCAAATCGGGCGAGGTAAAGGTAATATGTTTCAGTTCTAACCGCTTCCAACCCTCTATAAAGCCGAAGGCAAACCACCCCATTACACCCAAAGCTGGAATCAGAGCAAAAAAACAAGGAAGAAATGCATCGAACAGGATGAAGACAACCTTAGGGAATGCCGAGAAAAGTATGGTAGTAAAGAGTACACGGACTGACAACTTATGGAAGAACCCCATCTGCAACCCCACTTCGGCAAGAACAAGTAACAACGAGGGAACCCACCATAAGATGGCTAGCAGCAAAGGCCACTCACTCACCCCGATGTGCCAAAGCCAGAAGTCGGGCAGGAATGCCAGAACCGACATGACTACTATATAGAATATGGATCTTAATACCTTTTTTAATACCTTCTTCATTGTTTTTCTTTATAACTGGGTACAAAGGTACGATAATTCATAGACAATACAAAATAAATTTAAATATATTTTCAATGTTTTGTTATTTGAGAAGATTGCATTATCTTTGCATAAGAAAAATTAAATAAAATGGCACGACGACTAAGAAAAAAACGCATAGCAATCATATTGCTTACCTTTACAGCAATCGTAGGATGGACTACACACAGCTGTGTATCTCGCTGTACATCAGCATCAGATAAGAACAAGGCGGCAGATTCGCTCCCTAAGGTTCACATCAACGATTCCATCTCAAATGCCCTGACAGAGGGGAAGGAATATCATGAGATGGACTCGGTAATAAAAAGGTATCTCAAGAGATGGGAAATCAATGGAGCCCAACTCGTCATCACCCGCAACGACTCGCTACTCTATGCCCGCGGATTCGGAATGGCGGATAAGGAGCGAGGCATCAGAATGGAGCCTAACATGCTGATGCGCTTCGCCTCTGTATCGAAACTGATTACAGCCGTAGGTATCATGAAGTTGCAGGAGATGAAGAAACTCAAGCTGAACGAGAAGGTGTTTGGCGAAAAGGGAATCCTGCGCGATACCGTTTACAACAACAGTATCAAGGACAAGCGATATTACGACATCACCGTAGAACAGTTGCTGCGCCATCAGGCTGGTTTCAACAATTATGCCGGTGACCCGGTATCTTCCACCCGCTACATCATGATGCAGAACCATCTCAAAACGCCACCTGATCACCCTACCCTGCTCAAGATTCTCTTGAAGCGCCACTTGGGCTATACTCCTGGCAAAGGCAAATGCTACAGCAATCTAGGCTACATGATTCTCTCCATGATTATAGAAAAGAAGAGCGGAATGAAATATGAAAACTTCATGCAGAAGTATGTGCTCCACCCAGCCGGCTGCTACGACATGCATATTGCGGGAACTTACTTAAAGGACCGCAGACCTAACGAGACGAAATACTACATGCATGGAGGAAGTATTCCGGTATACGAATATAACAACAGCGGCAGACTGGTAGAGAAATGCTATGGCGATACCGACCTTCCACGTCTCTCGGGTGCAGGTGCCTGGTGTGGTTCGACTGCAGAGTTGAGCCGCTTTATTGCCAGCATCGATGGTTTGCCACATGTCAAGGATATCCTCAGTAAGAAGAGTATCGAGTTTATGACGCGCGAGCAGGCTGACCACCAATACTCTATCGGCTGGAACTATACACCAAAGAGCAACAAACCATGGATTCGTACAGGTTCGCTGGCTGGCACATCAGCCATTGTCTTGAAATATCCGGATAACCAATGCTGGATTCTCATCACGAACACATCCACCTGGAAGGGACATGGTTTCTCTAACGATACAATGGCTTTCTTCGAGAAACTGAGAAAGAAATATATGGCAAACATGCCAAAGAAAGACTTGTTCTTATAAAACCAGAAAGAGGGTGAATCATTTACTTATGATTCACCCTCTTTTTATATTAATGATATGTTGTCTGAAAAGATAATATATGTTGTTAGAAAATATAACATAAGTTTTTGAGATAGTTAGTATCTCCGGTCGCACAACAGCTGTTGTGCGCTTGCATAACAGCTGATATGCGCATGCACAACACCTGTTGTGCATGCGTTAGTCAATTGTTATGCGCCAACTATTATCTAAACTTTCTTCATACCCTTTTATTGTTTATACAAAATCTTTGTTAATCTCGATTCGTATATACCTTAGAATGTATACTTCAAACCAACCTGGCCACGCCAGCGGCTATAGTATGAGCTAGGATACTTGAGAGGCATATCTGATGGGTTAGCGAACTGGAATACACCATCACCCTTGTACGTGATAGGAGAAACAAACTCGCTGTTATAACCACTACTGAAGGTACGGCCCCAATCCTTGTTCAGGAGGTTAGCCACGTTCATGATATCCAGAGTAAGTTCCAAAGCATGTACATACTTACCTGTACGGATGCCAAACTTCTGACCGAAGTGGAAGTCGAAATGACTCTCGAATGGCAAGTTATCACCATAACGCTCGAAGTACTCACCACGATGATCCTTCACATAACGAGTAGTAGCAAGCCACTGCTTCAAATTAGCACGCTGCTGCTCAGCAGTATAAGCATCTGTACCCAAGAACTGCATTTGGTCTACCTGCGCATCTGTAGGGATGAAAATCAAGTCATTACTTGTACCATTATCTCCGTTGATATCTCCACTATAAACGAGAGAGTAAGGAGAACCGCTCTGACCCTGGTAGATAAGACCTACAGTAGTGGTAAACAACTTGTTGGTTCCCCAGTTGAAGTGATAGAAAGCAGAAGCCTTCACTGTATGAGGCACATTATAACCACTATTAGCCAACTCTGGGTTGTTTGAGAAGCGATAAGTATGAGTATTACGCCAGTTGCTCTGAGCAACAGATGAGGTCATACTGCTTACAGACTCTGAGTGAGTGAATGTATAAGATGCATTCAAATCAAGACCGAACGCAAAGTGCTTAGCTGCTGACAAAGACAGGCTGTAGCTATAGCCCTTGCTGGTATTATACATTGCATAGATGTTGGTAAACGACTTAGCATCTGCCACCTTTGTATAAAGAGGACGGTTATCCCAGTTCATGTAAGAGGTCTGAGACAAGGTCTTACCAGACTCCTCATAAGCCAAGTTCTTGTAATAAACATCATTCAGACTCTTGCTGAAGATACCCTCAGCAGTCCAGTCGATACCCAGGAGATTGAAATCGAAACCAAGGTTAACACGCATAGTCTGAGTGAACTTGAAATCCTTGTCAAACACATTGATCAGCTGGCTACCGGTAGCCTTCAGATTATCTGCATTCTGAGTCTGCTTGTTAGGATCCATGATGAGCTGCACAGCAGAATTATTTTTTGCTGAGTAAGAAGATGTCTGCACACCAGTATTCGTAAAGTTGTTGCTCAACCAGACGAAAGGAATACGACCAGTGAATACACCGATACCTCCACGAAGGATATATTTGCGGTTCTTCTCAATATCCCAACGGAAACCTACACGAGGGCTCCACATTGGTGTACTGGCAAGTTTCTGATTGGTCTTGAAACCATATCCCTTACCTGCTGCCCACTCATTGAACTTAGCATTCTCGGCAGGAGTATCAAAGAACAGAGGCATATCCATACGGAGACCATAGGTGAGCTGGAAGCTGTCTGTCACATCCCACTTGTCCTGTACATAAAAGCCCAGCTGAGCTGCGCTAAACTCTGGTGCCCAACGAGGATTACCAGTCACCTCAACATTAGCCTGTGTGAAGTAGAAGTTCTTGATATACTTACCATCACCTCCAAAACCATCGGCTCCACAACCTTTATAATAATTCAGAAAATCGTCAGGAGTATCAAAATAATAGCATCCATAGAGATTCTGAAGGAAGAGGTTAGAGAACTTGTAAAGCTCATTATGTGTACCGAATGTCAGTGTATGATTACCCTTGTACCATGTAAAGTTATCTTCGAGGGTATAAATGTCCTGTTTCAATCCATTAGCCATTGAGGAATATTCATTACCGATATTCATGGTACCATTTCCTACCTTATAGATAGTGATAGATGGTGCAGGCTGACCAGAAGTACGCTCATCACGAACACTAACGTAAGATACACGTGCCTCATTGCTCAGGTTTGGAGAGATGCGGCTCTGCAACTCTGCTGAGAAAGAATGAGTTTTAGATTTGAAATCATACAAGTGGTCGGTAGTATTCAATGTAGCAATACCACCCAGACCAAGCGTCTGCTTAGCATCAACATAACTCCAACGTACAGAGAACTTGTTGAACTCGTTGATATTCCAATCCAACTTCAAACCAGCTTTCTGGCTCTTCACGTTCTTATCCTTATCTGCCCATGAAGTTGCATAATCATACCCCTGACGGTTAGCCAAGTCATAAATCTTAGACATCAACTTCTTAGCCAAATCCGGATTAAACTTAACATCTGGAGAATCGATGGTATACTGAGTTGGGTACGACTTTTCTGAATTCTCATAGTTTGCGAAGAAGAAGAGTTTGTTTTTGATGATTGGACCACCGAGCGTAAATCCGAACAAAGTTTCCTTCTCATCATCATAAGGCTGAGCATAGGTACCATCCATATTCTTATAATGACGACCTACCAAATCCTGGTTGTTTCCATAGAAATAGCCACTTCCATGGAATTCATTGGTACCGCTCTTGGTTACCGCGTTGATGGCACCACCTGTAAAACCACCCTGGCGAACATCGAAAGGAGCGATATTTACCTGAATCTGGTCAATAGTCTCCATAGAAACAGGCTGAGATCCAGCCTGACCGCCATTACTGCCATTAGCAGTAAGACCGAACACGTCGTTATTCATCACACCATCAATCTGGAATGAATTATAACGGTTGTTCATACCGGCAAATGACATAGAACCAGACTGCCCGTTTGTAGTAAGCTGTGGATTCAGGCGAGCCACATCCGCAATACTGTGCGAGATAGAAGGCATATCAGCTATCTGCTGAGCATTGATACTCATGGCCGCACCGGTCTTCGTACCATTCAGACCAGCCTTACCCGAAACAACAACCTCCTGAAGCTGCTTGGCATCTTCCTGAAGAGAGCAAGAGAGATTTTGGCTTTCACCCAAGTTCAGACTGACATTGTTGAAAACCTTGTCCTTATATCCGATATAAGAGATACTTACCTTGTAAGGACCACCTGGACGCATACCCTGAATAGTATAGCGACCATCTACATTTGTTACAGCACGATACACAGTACCAGATGGCTGGTGTGTAGCAGTAACTGTAGCACCAATAACGGTTTCGCCATTGGAAGAAATCTTACCACTAATGCCTGAAGTGGTAATCTGAGCCATTGCAGCGTTCACCGTCAGGATGAACAAAGCCAGAAGTAAATGCAATCTTTTCAGCATACCTTTTTTAAAAAATTAATTAATAATACGGGGGAATAGCCCCCAAATATCTATTACGGGTGCAAAATTAAACAAAAAATTCGATATAAGTGTTACAACAGCATGAAAAAATGTGTTTTATAACATAAAAAAAATCTGCGTTAAGCAAATAACGCAGATTTCCTTTAATTTGTTATTTTATAACGGGGGTTTGCTTATAGTTTTTTCTGGAGGCTAAAAGCGGGGGACTGAGCTTTTATGACAGGCGATGGAATCGTCTGGAACGGAGGCTAGGCTCCCTTACACCTAGCTCTTAACTTACTTCCTTGCTCTTAACTTACTTCCTTGCTCTTAACTTACACCTTATTCAAACCTTACTACTTGCTGCTAGAGCGAGGGCTAGGTGCCTTACTCCTTTCGCTGCCAGATGCTCATTACCTTGCGTCGGATGGCTACGATGTTCAGGATAGAAACTATCAGGAACAGGAACAGACCCAGGGCGATGGCTGGGAGCATGGTGCCCTCGTCGATATCAGGGAAGAGGGTTTCAATGAAGCTCATGTAGTAATCGCGAAGGAAGAAGAGGATGATCCACGCAATGATGAGTACCACGATGTTCAGCGCGATGGTGAGCACCTGATATGGCTTTGCTACATTGTTCGGACTGTAACCTATCAGAAGAAGATTCTCCAACTTAGAAGAATTCTTCTGTACCAGCAGATAGATGCTGAGCATCAGAATGTAGAAACTCAAGACAGAGATAACCAAACCGATAATCATCACCATCGATACCATCATGCGGAGGAAATAGGTAGTCTTCTCTGCATCCAGTTTGTCTGTCTCTACCTCATAACCATTATCATCCAGGTATTTAGTGATGTTCTCGTCTCCCGGGTTTCCTACCTCTACGATGAGGCGGTTAGGATCACTCTTCTGGTTTGGCGCAAATTCCTGGTTACTCCAGTCCATGAATGCCTGTGGAACAAGGATGGTGTTGAGTCGCGAAGAGAAACCGATTACCTTTCCCTTGAACTGCTCTTTCTTGCCACCAGCCTGAATCTGGATATTGAAATCAATCATGCCCATCAGTCCATCGCTGATTTTAGGGAGCGAATGACTCTGGGCGAAACCGAAGTTATACATATTAATATAGGTACGCGGGAGGATGATTGGCACCTCCTGAGTTCCCGGCGTATATTTCCAGTTCTTGAGCGGCACATCAACAAAACCGTCAGGCACACTCTCGAAGAAGAGTTCGCTATTTAGAACGTTCACGCCATTTACACCCATCTGGGCATCTACCTTATATTCAGTAGAGGTGAATTTTCCTATTTTCTTCACAAACTTCTGGTCTCCGATTTCATTGATTTCAGAACCCGAGAAGATATTGGAACGGCCGCTGATGGTATTTCCCATACCTATCTTCTTGCTCATGATGAGGTAGTCGGCTTTCATGAAACTGTCTTCCTGAGTGAAGACAGGCAGCACGTCCTGATAAAACTGGAAGCCGAAAAGAACGATGAGCATACCGAAGAGATTGGCGAAGGCAAAGCCCGCAAACTGAGGTATGCTGATATGCTGACGCAATAATTTCCAAACGAGATTCATTTTAAATTTTAAATTTATAATTTATAATTTTCAGTTTATAGCAAACTTGCTATTAACTATAAACTATAAACTGTCAACTATTAACTTTACTAAAGTTTAAACACGTGCTCGTAGGGCAAGCCCATGTGCTTACCGATACTGGTTACAATGACGCCAGCCCCCTGCTCCTTCGCTTCGGTCATCATGATATCTGCCATGATGCGCGAATTGTTGTCGTCGAGGTGACTAATAGGCTCATCAGCCAGAATGAAGTCGAAAGGCTGACAGAGCGCACGCATCATTGCCACACGCTGCTGCTGTCCGAACGACATTCTGCCGATTTTGGCATCTACCTTATCAGCAATACCGAGCATCTCAAACCATTTAAGAATCTGCTCACGCGTCTTGAATCCGATTATTTTGTTCTTAATTTCTACATTCTCCAGGGCAGTAAGCTCAGGGAAGAGACGGAGTTCCTGAAAGAGATGGCTGATGTGCTTTTTGCGCATCTCTACCCAGTCTTTCACCTTGTAGTTGGCGGTAACATCATTGTCGAACATCACGCTTCCGCTGTAGTCGTGACGATAGCCGAGCACATAGCTGCAGAAAGTACTCTTTCCGCTGCCACTCTCTGCCTCGATAAGATAAAGATGACCTTTCTCGAAGGTAACATCCTGCTTCCATATCTCCGAATCCAGGTCGTTGCGCTGGGCAAAAACCTGTGGGAGAACGGAATGAAGCTGAATCTTTTCCACTTTTTTTATGTTTAATGTTTAATCTTTTACCTTTAAAGTATAGACCACCGAAGTAAGATTTCCAAAGACAGGGGTGAGCAGACCGGTTACGGTAGAGATGGCATCATCCTTGCCCGAGCCGTCACTATCAGAACTCTTGGCGAGATTGATGACCATTGCCAGTTTCTGACCGACGATGAGTTTCTGAATCTTTGCATCTATCGGATGATTACTTGGTTTCACGGCATATTGCGCCATCAGCTGGTCGCTTCCGCTAAAGAACTGCTTGTCATCCGTCACACCGAAATAGAACGAGGTCTTGCCGTCGGTATAGAAGTAAGCATTCTTGCCCCAATTGGCTATCTTCGCACCAGCCGGACATGAAGTTTTCCAATAATCAACATCACCCAACCACTTGGCATGCGACAGTTTAGCAGCCATCGTCATCTGCATATTGTTATCCGTAAGCGAAGGCAACACGATAGCCATATCCCCATCCACACTACGGATGATATTATCCATATCGATAGCCTGGTTGATACCCATCAGGAGGGTCTGAAGGCTGCGGTTGCTCTGCATCATCGGCAGGAACTGCTCGCCCTTTACGTTCATGAAGATACCCGCCAGAGCATCAGCAGGCATCGACTTGACGTAGCTGCCTTTAATCGGACGATAGGTTTGAGCCGCCTTCTTCAGGGCCTCATATATTTCTTTATTAAAGGAGAAGGTTTCTCCCTTCACCTGCAGGATACCGTCTTTCACGTCCATCTCAGCAGCAATTACTACCTGCGAAGGGTCGGTATCCTTAGGCGTGCCAAGGGTAAATGGAGCTACGAACTTCTCCGGCAGCGCCTGAGCCTGAGCCACCATAGCCATAGGCGAAGTGATGGTTTCCAGTCGCTCGAACATAGGCGATGCGGTAATACCTTCGTCCTCATCAGCCTTCAGATATTTCACCATCTGCTGCTGGAGCTGGGCCTGCGCATCGGCTACAACCGGTCCCATAACGAGGAGTGCCTGATCAGAAAAGCCGACCAGCCACGAATTTTTCAATACAGAGAAATGAAAGCCTTTGCGCTCCTTCACCTCTGTAGCGATATGCTGTTTGGCAAGCGAAGCAAGCCAGTCTTCAACATCGCCCTCATCGCTCACCTTGGCACAAAGTCCGAGGTTGCCATCAGCACTCTCAAAGAGGAATATCTTCTCTGAGATGTCGATGCCACACTTCGATGCATCCTCAACGTGCAGCAGAGACTTTAGCATTCCCGCCTTGTCTTCATCGCTTTTGCCGGATGCCATCTGCTGCATGTCAACAGAGATGAGCGCAGTACTTTTCTTTGGAATGGCATTGAGATAGTCAGTGCCCGAGCATGAGCTCAGCAATCCCAATACGACAGCCAAGCACATGAACATCAAACTCTTATACAATCTTTTCATCACACTAGTAAATATTATAAAGCTCTTGCCAGATGGCACATGTTGACAGCCACCAATCCTGCTGTTTCCGTACGGAGGCGACTGGTGCCAAGCGAAACACTCTCATATCCGTTTTCCAGGGCCAGTCTCACCTCATCGATAGAGAAATCGCCCTCAGGTCCTACCAGCACGGTGATGTCATCAGTACCCTCCTGGGCTGCTCCGGCAGAATCATCAGTTGGGCATGACTTGGAAATCTCGGCAAAAAAGTCTTTCTTTTCTATCTCCTCATAACAATGGCAGATAAACTTTCTGCCATTGCGGGGAGCCGTAATAAAACCTTTAAAGTTCTGCAGTTCGTTGACTACAGGTTTCCAAGCCTTGTGGCTCTGCTTGACGGCAGAAACCACAATCTTGTCGATGCGGTCTATGCGGATGACCTTGCGTTCAGAGAACTTGCAGTTGAGGAAAGAGATTTCATCGAAGCCGATTTCCGTAGCCTTCTCTGCCATCCATTCAATGCGGTCCATCATCTTTGTCGGGGCGATGGCCAGGTGAATGTGTCCTCGCCAGGCAGGCTGCTGCGGCATAACCTCCTTCACCTCATAGATGCACCGTTTGTTGGTAGCCAGCGAAACTTCTGCACGGTAGAACACCCCCTTGCCATCCATCAGGAACAATTCGTCCCCCGCCTGGATACGCAAAACCCTGAGTGCATGAGTAGCCTCTTCCTGAGGCAGTTCTGTCTGTGTAGCCGCATCTGGCACATAGAAAAATCTAACTTCTTTCATTTCCTCTTATTGTTACTTTTTCTTCTTAATTTTCTGTTATTCCGCAAGAATATCCTTTAATTATTCACTTTTTTTGCCTTTGCGGCGCTCTATCTCATCGCGAATGGCTGAGGCTGTTTCGTAATCTTCTTCATTAATGGCACAATCCAATGCCTTCTCAAGCATCTGGTCTGGCAAAGCCGAAATAGGTACCGCACAAGAAGTCGAACTCATATCATTTTTATTAAAAGGAGTAGAAATTTCCTTTATAACCAGCTCTGTTGTATACATTTCTATATCCGCAGCCACAGACAGCAACACAGCCTGGTCAGTCTTGATGCTCATACGTTCATTTGTGATTTTATTCACAAGAGTAGCATATACTCCCCTCTCTGGCGTAGCATCGAATTCGAGATAGAAATCGTCAACATTGAGCCTGTCAAATAGTGTCCAAAGTACAGAGATCACATCATTTTTAAAATCAGAAGTTTTCGAATTACATGCCTTCAGCTGCTCTGCTACATATTCAGTAGTCATAATAGACAAAGCTCTTTTTTCGGCTTCGTCTACCAAACTAATAATACATGTCCCGAAAGCTTCCGGAATGCCAAAACAGGCAGCGAGTTTAAGTTTGTACAACATCATTATGTACCCTTTCTTTATTTAAATTTATTTATATTCTTACGTAACATTCTGCTTTTACTCTCGCGTTGAGTATGACCTTTTTCTTTCTTATTTCTGTTCTTTCTTCGGACGGAAAAGGACAGCAAAGGCTACTGCTACCACGAGCGCATAACCGGCAAAGATGAACCAGCAGGTTTTCCAGTCACCCATCAGGTAGCCGTCATCTGTCCAGTGGCAGTAATGGTTGATGACCATACCTGCGAGAATGGTTCCGATAGATGCTCCCAGACCGTTGGTCATCAGCATGAACAGTCCCTGAGCCGATGCTCTTACCTTCACATCACATTTCTGGTCTACAAACAGACCGCCCGACACATTGAAGAAGTCGAAGGCTACACCGTAAACGATGCATGAGAGGATAAAGAAGGTAACACCCGGAAATGCAGGATTGCCCAATCCGAAGAAGCCGAATCGCAAAACCCATGCCAACATGGCGATGAGCATCACAACCTTGATGCCATAACGCTTCAGGAAGAACGGAATGAGAAGGATGCAGAGCGCCTCGGCCACCTGAGAGATGGATACCAGGAGCGTAGCATTGTTAGCTGCAAAAGTATCGAGCATCGCAGGATCACCCTTGAAACTGGTAATGAACGGAGTGGCATAACCATTGGTTACCTGCAGACTCATACCGAGCATGCAAGAGAAGATGAAGAACATCGCCATCTCACGGCTCTTGAAGAGTTTGAAGGAATCGAAACCCCATGTCTCTACCCAGCTCTTTGTCTCTTTCTTCACGATAGGACAGGCTGGCAATGAGAAGCAATAGAGGAAGAGAAGAATGCTGAGCACACCCGATACCAGGAACTGATAATGGGTATACTGGAACTTATGGGCGTTCTCGCTCAACAGGAACGAGAATGAACCGTTGTCCCAGGTAGCACAGTTCACAATCCACATCGTGAGAATGAAGCCCACGGTTCCGAACACACGGATTGGCGGAAAAGCCTTCACGGTGTCGAGCCCGTTGCTCTTCAATATACTGAATGCCGAAGTATTTGACAATGCCAATGTAGGCATATAGAAAGCCACGCTGAAGGTGTAAACGGCAATAAACATTGCCTCATTAGGAGTCTGACTAGCCTGTCCCATACCGAACAGACCTATCATGGCTGCACCTGCCAAAAGGTGACAATAGCCCAAAAGACGTTGCGGCTGGATATACTTATCTGCCACAATGCCCATCAATGTAGGCATAAAAATAGATACGATTCCCTGTATGGTATAGAACCAGGAAATCTCGGCACCCATCCCAGCCTTGCCGAGATAGTTGCCCATAGACGTAAGATAAGCTCCCCAAACTGCAAACTCCAGGAAGTTCATCACTGCTAGGCGTACTTTCAGATTCATAGTTTAATGTCTTTTTATTATAAAATATTAGCTGCAAAGATACAAATTTTCGGGTAAAAAGCACACGATTTTGAAGATTATCCGCATGAAAGCTAGCATATTTAACAAATTATGTGTATTTTTGCAGCCGATTTCAACAGATATAAGAGAAAAATAATATAGAAGCAACTGATATGTTAGTAAAATTTTTCCTCACGTGCAATAAAATCGGGGCATTCACGCTAGGTGGAGGCTACGCCATGATACCGATCATGGAACAGGAATTTGTAGACAAGAACCAGTGGATGAACAAACAGGAGTTCATGGATATCATGGTAGTGGCTCAGACCACTCCGGGCATCTTCGCCATCGACATGGCGAGTCATATCGGCTATAAGCTGAAGGGAGTCTGGGGAGGCATTGTGGGTGCCATAGGCATCGCCCTGCCTTCTATCATCGCCATTCTCATCATCGCCATGTTCTTCCAGCATTTCAAGGACAATTATTGGGTGGGTAAGTTCTTCATGGGTGTGCGCCCTGCCGTGGTAGCGCTCATTGCTGCGCCTTGCTTCAAGATGGCAAAGACGGCAAACATCAACCGCTACAACATCTGGATTCCCGTTGTCTGCTGTCTGCTGATTGCAGCTTTCGGTATCTCCCCTATCTACATCATCATCGCAGCCGGTGTGCTGGGCTGGCTTTATGGAAAGGTAAAAAAGTAAAAAGGTAAAAAATATAGAGATTATGCTATTTCTAAAGTTATTTCTGATATTTACCAAGATTGGTACATTTAATTTTGGTGGCGGATATGCGATGCTTTCGCTCATCCATAACGAGACGGTAGTGAAGAACCATTGGCTTACCAATGCTGAGTTTACGGATATTGTGGCTATCAGCCAGTCTACACCGGGACCTATCGGAATCAACTGTGCCACCTACGTAGGTTATACCGCCTGCCTTCACGACGGCTATCCTACTTGGGCAGCCTGTCTGAGTTCGGTATTGGCTTCGCTCTCCATCATGTGGCTGCCTTTCATCATCATGATTCTCATCAGCCGCTATCTGATTACGCACAAGGATTCTAAAATCGTAAAGGATATCTTTGCGGGACTCCGCCCTGCCATCATCGGACTGATAGCTGCTGCCGCCGTTCTCCTGATGAATAAAGAGAACTTCGGTTCACCAACCGACAATCCGTTTGTCTTCGGAGCAAGCATCGTGCTGTTTCTGGCTGCTTTCTACTTCACAAAATTCAGAAAGACCAACCCTATCCTGCTGCTTTTCATCTGCGGTATCATCGGAATGGTTATCTTCTAAACATCGCCCTGCGGTCTGAACCAACGGCCTCCAGCCGATGGGTAAGACAAGGGGCTGATGCCTTCAGATAGGGACAAAAAAAAAAATTGATTGTCTCACGACAACCAATCTTTTATTAACCTTAATAATCTAATACCATGAAAAACACGATGCAAAGGTACAAATAATCTTGTAACCTGCAATAGTTTATAGCAAAAAACTTCAAGAATTTAACTCTCCTTAAAAGTTTTACCATTCCAATTATATTTTCTTTGCACTTTTATTGCATTTATAGCCTTCTTATCGTCAGCAGACACGAAAGGTAAAGCCAAGCGCACTACGAGGCTGTTTTCATGTTGCAGGAGCAAAGCACTCACGATTTTGAGTTCAATTTTCCCCTTGAGTTCCTCAAACTTAGCCTCGCTCATCGTATCGGGTTTGGCAACAAGACCGGAAGCCAGTTGCTGCAAAGATTTCCCATCGAAAATCCTGCTGGCATCCTGCTCTTGCCAATCCTGATTAAAGAGATAGAGTTCACTCTCCTTCTCTACTCCGGCAAAAGTCTTCACCACGCAAAGCAGCGAATCGCCGTTAGCCGATGGCAGTTTCTTCATCTGCAAAGTAGCGCTCTTACTCGTTCTCAACTGAACGAAATCAGCAGTCAGCGTATCCATCACACTCGTTTCGCCTAACAGATTCTTCACTTCCGCCTTCACTCCCATCTCCTGCAGCTCAGCAAATTCCAGCCGCAGGTTGTGGTTGAGATAAGGCACAACAGAATCGGGCATCGAAACCAGCAAGTCCTTCATCGACTTGGCTTCCATGCCCATACTTGCCATCATCAGGCAAGCACATAATATATATTTTATCTTCTTCATCACTACAATTCCTTCGACCACTTCTTTCCCCAAGGAGTAAAGAGCCATATCAAAAATGCTGTTGCAGGAACCAAGCATATTGCAAAAGTTAAAGCCAATGTATTCATACTCTTAACGTTTAGAAATTACATAACCAATAATTGATAAGACTGCAGACAACACTACGCCCAACAAAATGGCACTTATGGTACCGCTTTCATTAGTCTCAACTATACCAAATAATGCAGCCAACCCACCTAAAACCATAATAGTATAGGTGGATTTACTCATATCAAAGAAATACTTTACTACAGTTTCCTTGGTAAATTTTTCCTTTTCTCTATCTTCTCTTGCAGTCATATTTCTCTATTTTCCGACAAAATTACGGAAAATAAATGTAACTTGCAAATGATTTGCTCATTTTCTTTCGAAATTTAACCTAAAAAAGACGAAAAAGAGGAAAGCGCTTCATTACGAAACACTTTCCTCTAATTATCTAATCATTAATCGTACAATCTTCTTTCAGAAGAGATTTACTCCTCTACAGCAGCCTGTGCCGCAGCAATATTATCAGTATGGGAAGCCCTTTCCGTAGGTTACTCTAAACATAGGATAATATTTCCTTCTGTCTATGTAAAGGCTTTACACCTTATTATATTTATATACATATTTATATATATAGTTAATTCATTGTCTATTTTTCATGAAATCGTGATGGATGATTACGCATTCTTTTTCTGCAACGGCATAGGCACATCCACATTTGAGTTCTTGCCACCAAGCATTTGGATAGTTTCTTTCAATGCTTGCACCTGTCCCTTTAGAAATATAATCTCCTGGTCTTTTGCATCAGCAAGGCTCTGTTGTCGTTTCTTATATAGGATTGCTGCATCCTCTTCCTGCGCCACGCCTACGGTTTCTTCTTTAACAGCGTAGCCATCTCCGCCATTCTTCATGTACTTTGTACCACCATAGAAGAAATCCATAGTCACACCAAGAACTTCACAGATTCTCTCCAAGATGCCAGTCTTTACGTCTTGCACCTTAAATTGTTTACTAAGATTGGATTGAGACATATCCATCCTCTCTGCCAATTTTTGTATTCCAATATTCTTCTGCCCTAATATCTTTCGCAGTTCTATTCCATTCATTTAATTAATATGAATTAATTTATGTTAATAAATTACCAAATATTCATATTTTTATGAATGTTTTGGTATCTTTGCACTCGAAATAACGAAATAGTAACGTTCGTAAAACGAAATACGTTTGCAAATATACATAAAAAATACAATATGAGCAAGAATAACTTTGAAATTTTAACCGAAGTTTATTCAGGAACCTCAATAGGCGAAAGAATAAAAAAGAGGGAGCAAGTCATCAGCGACTACCTCAACGTGTATGGGCAACTCATCCTGAACAAGGTGCTGAAACCAACCCCTGTGATGGAACACCTTGCCAAGAAATACAACTTTTCTCGCTGTGGTGTCTTGAAGATACTGAAGGAAGCAGGAATATATCATGGGCGTTCAAATCCTGTGGTATATCCAAGTGAGTTGAACAATAAAACAGAAATTTATGGAACAGCGAATCGTGTTTGAGGACAAGAATGTCAGTTACAAGACATTTCTTGAAGACTTAGCTACTTTTCTGGCACCGAAGATTGCGCTCTTGATAAAGAATCCTCCAAAAAAGTATTATAGTGAGCGAGAAAGTATGAGAGTGTTCGGTTCTGGGAATGTGCGTCGTTGGATTAAGGAAGGCAAGCTCAAACCTTTTTCCAAGAGAAAGGGAAAGACAGAATACAAAGTCAGCGACCTTCAGGAGTTACACCGAAGAGAGCAAGACTACTTTTAAAGCAAAGAGCAATGTACAGAATAAAAAGACATTATCAAGTAGCAGAGAAGCAACCTTGGCTTATAGACCTCCTCGTGAAGTTGAAGCCTTCGTACTTTGCCCCTTGCCAAGGCATAGAAGAGTGCAAGCTTGCACTCCACAACCTAGGCGAGGACATCAAACAGCAAGAGTTGAGTTGGAAAAGAGGAAAATTTCTCCTTTCCTACATACGAGACATAACAGAGAAAGACGATGAAATCATCATCAGCTACAAAGGCGGCAAGCCCTGTGTGTCTTTCAAAATAGAGGAATCAAAAGCTTAAGAATCATGAACATAGTAGACAACAGTTGGATCAAGTTGCCCCGCAACTTTGTGAATTGGAGTTGGTACCATGACGCAAACATGGTGCAACTATACCTGTACCTCCTTCTCAACGCAAACGTTTATGATGTAAAGTACAACGACATCACCATCAAACGTGGCGAATGCCTTGTTTCCCTCAACCATTTATCTAAGGAAACTGGGATTTCATTGCAGAAGCTTCGAACAGGGCTCGCAAGACTCCAGCGCACCAAAGAAATCGAATATAAGAAGTTGCAGAATGGAAGAATCATCGTTCTTGTCGATTTCAACAAGTTTCAGCCTATCGGAATAGACGAGGCTGCTCCAGATTGGATAAAGTTATATCGCAAGATTTGCGATTGGGGTTGGTATCATGAGCCAAACATGGTGCATTTGTATGTGTACTTCATGTTGAAAGCAAAATTAGTCATAAACAACGACAGCAGAAGTGAAGCATGGCAGCTCAATTCCACCTTGCGTTTATTGACAAAAGCAACCGGCATTTCCGAGAAGAGCATCAGAACTTGTCTAGCCAGATTACAACGAACTGGCGAAATCTCGTATTTACCAGGGGTGGCACATAAGCAAAGCGTCATAACTCTCTGTAATTATGATAGTTACCAAGCTGCAAAAATTTCAACTAACACAGTGTTAACACAAGAGAGGCACAATAATATAGAATCCGTGTCAGAACATAACAACTCACAAATATCGGCACAAAAAGAACGAGACATAACTCGCTGTAATTATGATAGTTACCAAGCTACAAAAAATTCAACTAACACGGTACTAACACAGGAGCAACATAGTTCTAACACGGTACTAACACAGGAGCAACATAGTTCTAACACGGCTTTAACAACACTAAAAGAATATAAGAATAAAAGAATAAAAGAAATAAAGAATATCGACGACGACATCGCGCACGTGCGTGAGGGGGATTTCGTCGAAGTTTTAGAAGTGACCGAGGTGGAGAAAGAAAACGAGCAAAAGAAATCAAGCAAAGAAAGTTTTGCGGAACTCGTGAAGGTGGAAGCCGCATGGTTAGCTGCCATTCAGAAAAAATACAAGCTCTCCACATCAGAGGAAGTGAAGAACAAAGTTGACGAGTTCGAGATTGAACTAGTCTGTCGTGGCAAGGATAAGCATGAGGATATGAAAGACTTCAAGTGTCATTTCTGCGACTGGCTTGAAAAGAATTTGAGAACTATCAACCAACCTCAGGCTTCCAACCGTTCCCCATCACCAACCTCAGAGCGTTGGAGCGGCGAGAAGTTTGTACCAAAAAGTTCGGAAGGAGGCATCTATGAAGGAAATATCTAACATGGGGTTCACCCCAGAGCTGTGCTTTGAGCATCTGCGCTATCATTTCGCCCAAGAGGTGAAAAAGAGAGAGAAGTCTTTCGTTGCCGAACCATCCCAGATGGAAAGCATGAAAAAAGTCGCCTCGTGGTTAACAACCGGAAAGGAGCACTGCTGGCTTGTCCTCAACGGCATCACAGGCAACGGAAAGACCACCTGCGTGAAGGGGATGCGAAGCTTCATCAACTGCTGCAAGATTCCCGATCCCAGCAATGGAGAAGGCAGCGTGTTCAGCTCCAAGGCAGGAATCTGGCTAGTCACGGCTAGAGAACTCTACCAGATGTTCGTAAGTAACAAGCCCAAATTTGAGCGATGCGCCAACACCTACATCCTCGCCATCGACGAGCTAGGAACGGAAGAAACGGACTTCTGCGAGTACGGGAACAGATACAAGCCCATCGAGCAGCTGTTGTCGTATCGCTACGACAAGATGCTCCCGACCATCATCACCACCAACTTGCCGATGGCAGACATACGCCCAAAATATGGTGACAGGCTTGCGGAAAGGCTCAACGAGCTGATGGAAGTGGTACACATGCCAGACATCAACTTCCGCAAGATTCACTAAAAAGCGTAAAAACAACGCTCAGAACGACTTTTTCTGAGGCAAGCAGTAAATTCCTCACAGAAACAAGCAAAACGTCTCAAATCGCAAATAAAGCGGCAAAAATTAGGTTTTACATGGAAGAATACAAAACAATTTTGAAGAAAACAGATGGAGGACTGGATATTTTCAGCTATTATCTGGGTAAGGAGTGCTTGAAGAAAAAGTTCAAGAGCCCCTTCAGAAGTGGCGACAACCGTCCGTCCTGCCATCTGTATCTCAACGAGCCTCCAGGAGAGCAAGCCTACTACTATCTCCAGGACTTTGGCGACAGCAGATGTAGCGGCAACGCCTTTGCAATCGCTGCAAGGGTGCTGAACATGAGCATCCGCAATGATTTCAAGGCCGTATTGGAGAGAATCGACCAGGACCTGTGCCTGGGAGTCTTTGAGGAGAACAAGGGAAAGTACTCCTCAAAGCCCCAGTTCAACCGAGCTGCCATCAAGCAAGAAATCAGCAAGAACAAGACATCAAGTATCAAGACTTTCATGCCTGTCATACAAGAATTTATGTCTTGGGAATTAGAGTATTGGAACAAGTATGGAATCGATGTCAACACCCTACGTCGCTATCATGTTCACAGCCTAAGAAGCGTGACTTTCAATAAAGCCGACGGCAAGAGTTTCAACATATTTGGTTCCAAGGCCATCCCAGCCTACGGCTATTTCTTCAACGACATGAAGGGCATCAAAGTATATCGTCCTAAGGCAGAAAACAGATTTCTGTATGGCGGCGACCTGCCAACGCCATATGTGTTTGGATGGGAACAGTTGCAAGAAAACGGCGACATGGTGTTCATCACTGGTGGAGAAAAGGATGTCCTGTCCCTTGCTTCCCATGGCTACAATGCCATAGCATTCAACAGCGAGACGGCAAAGATACCTGCAGACAAAATAAAGCTGCTTTCCCAGAGATTCAGAAAAATCATATTTCTTTACGATTCTGATACTACAGGCATCAAGGAATCCAAGAGCAGAGTGGAAGAGTACAATGGCAATTACAACGTTTTCAGATTGGAGTTACCTCTCAGCGGAACCAAACAAGAAAAGGACATTAGCGACTATTTCGCCTTAGGAAGAACGACACAAGACCTACAAAAGTTAATAAACAAGATGTAGGAACATCATGATGATAAAAGTAAATGAGTGAAACGAATAAATATTTAACAATCATGAACAAGCAAAAGAACGGAAAAGCACTGCATTTGGAACACGCAGCAGAAGAAATCTGCTTTGAGTCCTTGACAGTGAAAGATCAAGAAAAACTGCAAGAATTTGGCATAAATCCTTCCTCGATACCAGAAGAAGTATATTCCATCGACTGTAGCAGCCTGAACAGAGTGTGGCACGGAATAGGAATGAGAAACGTACACGGAGGCGTGGAGTTCATCAGCCTGACGGAGATGAAAAGACCAACGACAATTCATCGCAAGGGCATCACATTGCAACCTTCTAAAAAAGGCTCAGTCGCTAGTTGCTGCCTTTTTAGTAATTTCATGGACTATCTGGCCTATCTCTCTTTGTCGAAGGACGGCAAGATTGCACTCCCCAAGGAATGCGATTGCATCATCCTCAACCACCATTTCAACCTCTCTCACTTTCTCGTAGAAAGCGAGGAGTACGAGGAAGTGAACCTGTTCTTGCCCAACAGTTCAGCAGGAAAGGTGCTAACGAGAACCATCATGGACAGAAATCCGGCCGCAGTAGACTGGTCGGGAAGTTACATACACTTTCAGAGCCTTCGCTCATACGCCTATTACAAGTTCATAAAAAACAAAGAGAGCCTATGAAAATAGTGGGAATAGCATTCGGTGTTGCCGTCATTGGCATCATCATCGCCTTCATCTATGAGATTAAGTTCACTTACAGAGATGGGGACTTATGGAAAAAGTAAATGATATAAAACGCAAACCTTATGAGAAATAACGGAATCCTTAACATTGACGTTGCTAGGGCAGATTTGCCCATGCAACCAGAATATTGGATAGAAGAGACTTACGTATCAAGATACGAGAAACTTCTTAGAGTGATAGAAAAGAAGACCTCTTTTCTGCCATATCGCAACACAAAGGTCATCAGGGAAATTTCCTTTGAGGTTCCAGCATCCACCACGCTGGAGCAAATAAAGGAAGTAAGTCTGGCATTTGAAAAAAGATTCAAGGTATCATGTTTTCAAATCAGCATAGACCGCTCAGTGCAGGTAGCCCACCTGTTGTTTGCCTGGATAGACATGGAAACAGGCAAGGCTGTCAAGCTCGATGTCAACACCTTGAAGCGTGCCACAGGTATGTTTCTGAGAAGACTTAAGCTTCCTCATCCCAAGGACTATGACAAATGGATAAGATATGTCCTTATCGATGCCTATGAGGAATGTCCAGATGTCTTCAAGCAACAATACAGGGCCATTTGCAAGGAAGACAAAGAGACTGAAAGCAGTTGCATTATCAGAGATGCCCTTGCCTATGTCGAACTTATGAGCAAAGGGCAAGCAAAGTAAAATAGCACCGAAATATTTCAAATAGAGTAGATGTAGGGGATTACTTCCCTACATCCTACTCTATTGTTCTATAAAAGCAATCTTTTCCCTTTTAGACAGTGAGTAGGCAACACGTCCTACCAAGTCACCCTCATACCTTACACATAATTTATGCCACAAAGGGACTTTATTAAATTTATTCCGCTGCAAAAGTACGACAAATAATTCTAATCTCCAAACTTTTATGAGTTTTAATGGCTTACAAACAAAAAACTCCTGATTCTTTCGAACCAGGAGCATTGAACCTTATATATAATGATTTTGCAATTTAAACTACAGGATTTGCCATTAAACTACAGTGAATGGTCATGAAGCCAAGCCTTCTGGGAATAGCTTAGTCTATCCCAGTTGGTCTTAGAGCGTCTTCTTTTCTTTTTATTTCCACCACCAACTACCGCTTCCACGGTTTTCTTGCCGAGCCAACCGGCAAATGCCAAAGTTAATAAAGCCTCCATAATCGTAACGTTTTATTTGTTAATACTAAATGTTCCTACAGGGATGGCTGTAGCCGTGATGATTGACATGTAGAAGATGCCATACTCTCCTGGCTCTGCCTCAGATGCTGGAATTTCCAAGAGATAGCTTTGGTTTCCATATTTATGACCTGTGAAAGCTACATATCCTCTCTTCTTGGTTTCTGCGCTGCCTATCAAGGCAGGCTTGAACTCCATCCATTGAATTCTTCTGTCCTTCTTTGATGCTTTGAAACGTACAATGCGGTAAATCTCCATTGGATCGTACTCGTTCTTCTCTCCCTTGATGAGTAAACGGATGCCATTGCTTGCATTCTTTACGGTGTAGGCAGATTTGCCACCTGCGAAAGCAATGTCCATACCCTCTGCTCCTGCGAGGGTATTCACTGCATCGGCAGCTTGTCCTACTCCAGCTGCTGTTCCCATCACACGAACACCATTAATTATACCAGAAGCACTTCCAGATGTACTGGCCCCTATCATACCTCCTGCAAACCCCAAGTCTCCAATAGCTCCTGCTATCTTGGCAAATTTGCCGAATTTATTCTGATGCTTGGAAATCATTCCGTCCTCTTTTGGGAGCGCATCAAAAGTGGAATCACTTGTGAGCACGCAATAGCTGTTAATAAACTCAGGCTCTGGAGCCGTTACCTGTTGGGCAAATCCTGTGGAAGTTGCAGCCAACATCATCATTGATGCAAAAATTTTCTTCATATTACTTATATTTTAAGAACTTTTTCTGATGCAATAGTTCGTTAATAATTCAATAATGTGCTAAGCAGCTATACGCTGTAAGCACGAGAGATCTTTGAAAATCTTGCTAATTAAAGTTCGGTTCGG